>PDWJ01008191.1_pt1 | contig 19923 bp, 21 predicted proteins | sample 1430881 | NCBI WGS metagenome assembly PDWJ01 (sample SAMN01162460, study PRJNA174530) | Oral metagenome, whole genome shotgun sequencing project. | biome: Marine environment; feature: Marine mammal; material: Swab sample of the gingival sulcus; isolation source: swab sample of gingival sulcus...
TTTAATTCATGCCATTCGGCATCCATGTTCAGGTAACCTGGGGTGGGCAGGCCGACCGCATTGATCATGCCCTGGCCCAGATCGATGACCGTGGGGTTGTTGTGGCCGTCCCGGGGGGCCGGGCCAATGGATTTCATGGTGGGCAGGCCGCAGCCGTTTTCCCAGACCCGTTCCAATATGGCCTTGTTATTGCCAAGAACCCCCGAGGCCAAGACCAGGGGGGTTCTTAAAGGGGTTCCCAGAAAATTTGTCTGCATGATGGTATGCCGCGTTAGAATTTATCGTAGAAGATCATGTCATCTTCTACACCCATGTCGTATAGCCCGTTGATGACGCCGTCAATCATGGGCGGGGGGCCGCACAAATAGTATTCAATCTCAGTGGGATCCTCATGGTTGCACAGATAATTGTCGCACAAATTGGTGTGGATAAATCCGGTCATGCCGGTCCAGTTATCCTCGGGTTCGGGTGCGGACAATGAGACATTGTAGGTAAAATTGGGGAAGCGTTTTTCTAAGGCCTTGAAATCTTCGTCATAGAACATTTCACGCTTGGACCGGGCACCATACCAATATGAAATTTTGCGGCCAGAGTTGATCCCCTCCAACTGGTGAAGGATGTGGGACCTCAGGGGCGCCATACCAGCACCACCGCCGATGAAACACATTTCCCGATCCGTATCCCTGGCCATGAAATCCCCGTAGGGGCCGGAAATGGTCACCTTGTCACCGGGTTTCAGGCCGAACACGTAAGACGACCCAAATCCCGGCGGAATGCCGGCCGCACCCGGCGGGGGCGTGGCAATACGGACATTGAGCATGAGAATGTGGTTGTCATGGGGGGGATTGGCCAGGGAGTAGGCCCGGAATCCCGGCTTGATGCCTTTGGCAGCCAAGGCCATGAGGTTATACTTTTTCCATTCGCTGACATACTTGCTTTGGATGTGAAAATCCTTGAAGTTCAGGTCGTATTCCGGCACGTCGATCTGGATATAGGCACCGGCCTGAAAATCAATTTTTTCCACGGGCCTTAAGACCAGTTCCTTAATAAAGGTGGCCACGTTATTGTTGGACACCACTTCGGCATCCACCTTTTTGATGCCGAAGATGGATTCTGGCACCTCAATGGCCATGTCCGATTTCACCTTGAGCTGACAAGAGAGGCGTACCCCCGATAATTTTTCCTGGCGGCTGAGATGACCAAGTTCCGTGGGCAGGATGCTGCCTCCCCCTTCGGTGACCTTGCATTTGCACATGCCGCAGGAGCCGGATCCACCGCAGGCCGATGGCAGAAAAATATCCTGAGATGAAAGGGCCGACAGCAAGGTGGGGGTGCCGGAGACCGTCAAGGGGTCGTCGGTGTTTCCGTTGATGGTAATGTTGTTCTCTCCCTGGGTGGTGACCCGGGCTTCCACAAAGAGAAGCGTTGCCACCAGGATGCCGATGACCGCAGTAAAAACCAGTATACTGATAAGGTAAATCATCTTATCTTCTCCTAATCTCTCCTAAAGGGTAATACCTGAGAACATCATAAAGGTCATGGCCATGAGCCCGGCGATGATCATGGTGAAGCCGAAGCCCTGGAGTCCCACAGGCACATCTGCGTATCTTGCCTTTTTGCGGATGGCTGCCATGGAAACAATGGCCAGCATCCAGCCGGTGCCAGACCCCGCACCAAAGATCACCGACTCAATGAAGCTGTAGTTCCGCTCCACCATGAACAAGGAGGTCCCTAGAATCGCACAGTTGACGGCGATCAGCGGCAGGAACACCCCAAGGGCCGCGTAAAGCAGCGGGGAATAGCGGTCAATGACCATTTCAACCCCCTGGACCATGGCGGCAATGACGGCAATAAAGGTGATATATTTCAAAAAACTTAAATCCATGTCTGGAAAGCCCAGCCAGGACAATGCACCGGGTGCCAGCAGACCATGATAGATGAGCCAGTTCACAGGGCTGGTCACGGTGAGCACAAAAATAACAGCAAAGCCTAGGCCTGCGGCCGTGTCAATGTTTTTGGAAACGGCAATAAACGAGCACATCCCCAGAAAATAGGCCAGCAGAATATTGCCGATGAATACGGAATTGATGAACAGACTGAAGAGATCACCCATGGTTTAACTCCTTTTTTCGCTGGAAATACCAGGCAGTGAATTTTTCAGCCAGACCAGCAGGCCGATGATGAAAAAAGCACCTGGGGCCAGCACCATCAGCCCCATGTTTTGAAAGCCCATGTCATATAAAAATTGGGGGACAATGGGAAAGCCCAGAAATTTTCCCGATCCCAACAATTCCCGGATAAAGGCCACCAGCACCAGAATCAGCCCGTATCCCAGGCCGTTGGCAATGCCGTCCACAAAGGAATCAATGGGGTCATTGGCCAGGGCAAAGGCTTCGGCCCGTCCCAGGACGATGCAGTTGGTGATGATCAGCCCCACAAAGATGGAGAGCTGCTTGGAGATATCGTATAAAAAGGCCTTGAGTATCTCATCGGTCACAATAACCAGAGACGCGATGACGGCCAGTTCCACAATGATCCTGATGTTGGAGGGAATGTGCTTTCGCATGGCGGAGATGATGAACGATGAGCAGGCGGTCACCACGGTGAGTGCCACGGCCATGACAAGGGCGGTGGACATTTTTACGGTAACGGCCAGGGCTGAACAGATCCCCAACACCTGGAAGGCCACGGGATTTTCCGTCCACAGCCCCTTTACCAGGATCTCTTTGTATTCGTCTTTTGATTTGAGTTCAAACATGTCGTGCTCCTCTATTCCGCGGTGGCGTTCCCGGCCGCCTTGTCGGTGTCAGTGGGTTTGGCCCTGAGATCTTTCTGCCTGAACGTGACAGAGACCCCTTCATATTTTTCCAAGGTCGATTTAATGCCTTCAGTCAGGTATTTTCCTGTGAGGGTGGCACCGGAAATGCCGTCCACATAATGGTCTCGAAGGTCTTCGGGCAGGTTTTGGGTTTTGCCCTTGGCAATGCCCACGGAGACAAATCGATCCTGGGAGTTGAGCACTTTTTTGCCTTTGAAGTTTTTCTGGAACCAGGCACTTTCAATTTCACCGCCCAGCCCTGGGGTTTCTGAATGACTGAATACGGAGAATCCAGAAACGGTCTGTCCGTCGTTTTCAAAGGCCAGGTATCCCCGAATTTTTCCCCATAGTCCCCGGGTGTTGATGGGCAGGATATACCCGTCGGTGGCTTCGGGATTGTCCTTGGCCCGGACAAAATACAGGTGCATGCTGCCGGGGGCATCGGCGTCAATGACTTTGCCCGCCCGGTCCACGATCACTTCACGGATTCGGTGGGTGTATAAAGCGTTAATCTCCTGTTTGGGCGGTTTTACCCCTGGGGGCACCAGATTGGCGGCCCGAAGGAGGTTGACCTTTTTATCCAGTGCGATGTTTTCCTGCTGGTAGGATTTTAGCCCCGAGGCCGCTGCCGTGATGAGCAGGCTGCAAACCAGGGAGAGCCCCGCGGCAAACAGAACGACGTTCAACCTGCTGTTCTTTTTATCAGACATTTGGGATCCTCTTTGAGGTGTTGTATTTGATAACCAGGTGGTCAAGAAGCGGTGCAAATACGTTCATGAACAGGATGGCCAGCATGACCCCTTCCATGAAGGCCGGGTTTGCCACCCGGAGCACCACCGTGAAAAAACCAATGAGAAAGCCAAAGATCCACCGGCCGGGGTTGGTGCCCGGCGCTGATACCGGATCGGTGGCCATAAAGGAGATGCCAAACAAAAATCCGCCGGCACATAGATGGTACAAGGGGCCGGCATTGGCCCAGGTTTCCTGCCCGCCGGGAATCAGGGCGATGATCAGGCTGGTAACCGTAAGCCCCAGGATACCGCCGATAATGACCCTAAAATTGGCGATGCGGGTGACCATGAGTAAGGTGGCGCCCAAAAGACAGCACAGGGCCGAGGTTTCCCCCACACTACCCGGCACAAGGCCTAAAAACAGTGAACTCAGGCTGTATCCGGCATCGGACAGAGCCGACCCAATGGCCTGGCCTTCAAAACCGCTCACCGCCAAGGCGGTGGCGCCGGTGATGCCGTCCACCATGTGTTGGCCGGCAATCCAGACGTCGCCGGACATGGAGACCGGGTATGAAAAATAGACAAAGGCCCGGGCGGTGAGCGCCGGGTTGAGGACATTTCTGCCGGTACCGCCAAACACTTCCTTGCCAATGACCACGCCAAAGGAGATGCCCAAGGCCACCTGCCCGTAGGAGACAAGGATCATGGGAAGCACATACCAGGCCCCGGCCACAAAGCAATCCAGGACCGAGTAGAGTTCACCCGCAGCCCGTCCCGACTGGTAGCCGGTATTGTAGATTCCGAACAAGGTGACAGGGACCAGGGCCAGAATCACGAAACTCATGTACCGTTTCAGGTCCAGGTTGTCCCGGACAAAGGGCATGACACCTGTTTTAGGAGACGGCAGGAAGAAAAAGGTTTTGGTAGCATCCCACACCGGTTCATATTTTTGGTATTTGCCGTCCCCGGTGAACAGATGCTTGGTGTCGTCAAATAGTTTTTTGATGGGGTTTTTCATGGTGTATCCTTAATTTGCCTTCATAAGAAAGTCTGTGCAACTGACTCCGATCTCTCAAATTGGGTTGTGGGCGGTGCCTGGGTGTTGATCGACCAAGGACGGCCCGTGGCCGTTATATGGGGTTGGAATCCCTGTAGTGGTCGTCCATGCCGTCGGAAAGGATTTTGGCCAGTTCGATTTTGGAGGGACAGGTGTATGAACACAGTCCACACCGGGCACAGTCCAGCATCCCGAGACTTAAGGCCTCTTCAATTTCATCGGCGTGCAAGGCCTTCATGATAAAAACATTTCATCGTCGGGCGCCCCGTCAATGAGGTTCAAGGTGTTTTCAAAAAAACCGATGTGGGCGGTTGATGAAAGAATTCTGCCGTTGAACCGTCCTGTGGTGATCAGACCGTCGGCATTTGCCGGTGCGGTCAGGGTATTGACCGGGGCCCCCTGGCGGATCCGTATGTGGGGTCGATGGTGGGCCCCACTGGTGACGGTGATGATTTTTTCCACAGGGTAGTGCCCGGTCATCAGGAACTGCCCCATCATGATCAGATGGCCCAGGGAAATGGTCCAGGAGCTGTTTTCGATCTTCGTTTCTTTGATTTTATATAACACGACACCGGGGTTCCAGGCCGGATAGGTATCGTCTGTGACATGGGTAACGATGTTTTCCATGTCTGGGCATTGGTCCAGCAGGGTGTCCATGCTGCCCTGCCTGGCCGTGACAATCAAGCGGTGGGAGAACCGTTTAAGAAGGGCCATGCCAGTGTGAAAGGCATCCATATTACCTTTCAGAACGATGGCCGGGTCCGGGGAAAACAGATCATTGCCATTCAGAGAAACGATGATCATGGAGGGCGCGTGGCTGGGATTGGCAGCATCCAGTGCCGGAAATTGCCGTATCCCCTGCCAGAGACCGCCTTTTTTGAGGTGATCGACCAGCTCGGATGTGTCCATGGCGCCCAGCGCGTCACCGGACAGGGCACCAAACTCAACAAATTCATCTTTGGGGGTGGGGTCGATAATCACTTCCAGGAGACGCCGTCGTTCTCCAAAAAGGATTTTTTTAACGGTGCCAGTGGCAGGAGAAAGATATTGGATGGACAGATCTCTTTTGTCTGTGAATAGCGGGGTCCCGGTTTTCACCGCCGCCCCTTCTTTCACCAGGAGTTTGGGCCGGATAAACGGAATATCCCCGGCAGCGTATCCAATGGTGGCAGGAAAGGGCATTCGGATCATGCTGTCGTCCGGATGACCGGTCAATTTGGGGGTGAACCCCCTGGAAAGTTTTAGTGTTTCCATCTGGTTGGTTCCATTTTAATTACCGTGTTCTGTCATGTATTGAACAGGCGTTTAGTTGATGTTTTGTTTGCATGGGCAGGTTATCTTACCAGATCCTGATTTAATATCAAGTCCTGGAGAATGCCCAGCGGTTAACGTTATAATTGTGGCCCGGAAAAATCGGCCCGGCTTCTAAAATGGGAAATTTCGGGTCAGGTCTTGATTTTCATATGAAGAAGGCTTAAAAAGTCAGGTTAACATTTAAATCTTTTCATGAGATAAGGATAAATAACTAAGGATGACGAATTTCAAAACCATTATTACCCAGGAGTTTTTGGACCGCCTGTTGCCGTCAGAAAAAAGTGATCAGTTTTTTGAGGCCCTTTACGGTGATGTCGCTGAAGGGGCCTATGATATACGACTGACACCTGTGTCCTTTTCCGAAGAACGAATCGTCCTGGCGTTTAACCTCAGCCAGCGGCCGGGAAAATGCCTGGTTTGCAGTTTGACCTACGGCCTGCCCAATGTGTTTTCACGCCATCCTCTGATCAATATCAAGGGGATGGTGGAAAAAATAAACAATGCCGGGGTGCCCGTGGCAAGCTGGGAGCTGGGAAATACGAAAGAGGAAAACACGGCCCTGCATATCATTCCGCTGTATCTTAATCTGGCCTGATTGCGATCTGTTGCCAGATCTAAATCCCCATTAAACACCCAAGGCCGACTACATGTGCAGTCGGCCTTGGGTGTTTTCGTGTCGATCTATGCTTTGGGCAGTGAGGGGAAATTTTTGTTGATCTTTTTATTCCACTCTGCCACTCTGTCTTTGGTCTTTTTCAGCAGGGCACCCACATTGCCTTTGATCGTCACGCTTTCAATGGTGTCTCCCTGTGCGATACTGTTCACGACGTCTTGATCTTCCTGGGACACAACGGTGCCGAATACGGTGTGCATCCCGTCCAGATGGGGGGTGGGGCCGTGGGTGATGAAAAACTGGCTGCCATTGGTGCCGGGGCCGGCGTTGGCCATGGAGAGGATGCCGGGTTTGTCGTGTTTCAAATCTTTTTTAAACTCATCTTCAAAATCATAGCCTGGGCCGCCCATGCCGTTGCCGTAGGGGCATCCGCCCTGGATCATGAAATCGGCGATGACCCGGTGAAATTTAAGTCCGTTGTAGTATTCCCGCTGGGCCAGGTTGACGAAGTTTGAAACGGTCAACGGGGTTTGGTCTGCGAACAGTGTAAGATTGATGGTCCCCTTTGAGGTTTCCATGATTGCAGTCAGGTCTGACATATGTTTTCTCCTTATGGTTAAAAATTGCTTCAAATATAAGCTGGAATTTTGCTTTGTCAAAGTGGCACTGCATAATATTCATGCATCTGTTTGATGCTCAGTTGGATACACACCGAACAAGGTCATCGACTTTAACAGGCCAACGTTTATGATACAGGTCCATAAATATTTCATATAACGGCCATGGGCCGTCCTGGGTCTATCGAATCCCAGGCGTTGGTCCACAACAAAACAAGAAAGTAATTCAGTAAGTTACTGAGACTTTCATATAAAAAAATGAGATGAGGCAACATGAAACAGATTCCTACCATTCTATTATTGTTATTGATGCCCATGCTAACGATAGCAGAAGCGCCGACACAGCGTTTTAAGATCGTCATTGACCGCATGGTCGACGCGATAAACAAGCAAGACTATCCTCGCGTGCAACAAGATTTCGGCAAAATTATGCTGGAGGCGTTCCCGTTGAAGACATCCCAACCTTTCTTCGAAAAGATGATAGCTCATTACGGGAAGATTAAGAAAATTGACGTTTCGCAACTTGTCCCGCCAAATCAGGCTATTTTTTTAGCGCAATTTGAACACACTGTTCTGGATATCAAGATTGTGCTTGATGATCAGGATAAAATCATTGGATTGTGGTTTCTTCCCCATAGGGCTGCAATGCCTGTTCCCGACAGACATTTCTCCGAGCTCAGCTTGCCTTTCGAGGGGCAATGGTTCGTTATGTGGGGGGGTGATACGAAAAAGCTGAACCCGCATCATGGCGTGCCCAACCAGAATTATGCCTTTGATTTCCTCAGGGTCGATCGCGATGGGAAAACCCATAAAAATCAGGGAAAGGAGAATGAAGATTACTTTGCTTTTGGTCAGAAGGTACTCTCACCTTCAGATGGAATTGTGACAGACGTAATACGAGGCGTCCGTGACAACATTCCAGGCTCAATGAATCCATATTCTGCACTGGGCAACGCCGTTATTGTCCAATTATTCAGGACGGGACAGGGATGAAGTGTTTCTTCAGTAATATTGAAGTCCGCAAAAACGACAAGTTTCATTTAGAAAAAACATATTCTCCTGTACAGAATGATATTGTCAAAAATAAGTAGATCCAGGTGCCGCTCCTTCCTTACATCGTGCCCCTTGAACTCACCGTTACGCATCAAAATGTATAATATCCTCAGCCTTCGGGAGCGTCCTATGGCCGCTTGCAGTTTCTAACTACGACGCTTCATTCGTGGACTCAGACTGGGTGCCGATACCCAGCAGGTCAGCGATATTGGCCTGAGGATCAATCACCGGTTCAATCAGAGATGTGGAACAGGTCATCAGTGTGGAGACCCCAGGACCATGACCGGCCAGTTTGCAGTCGGAATGGACCACAATACCGATGCTTACCGCGCCCTGTACAAACGCACGGCCGTAAGTGTTGTCATGGTCCATCAATGCCACAAAATCCCCGAACCGCATATGATGCAGGTTGTATGTTTTCACGGTATCCGGATCCGAAGTCATGACATCATAGTCCCCCGCCCCGACGTGGGGGCGCCCCAACCCGGATCCCATGCAGGGGGCCGGCACCATGGTGGTGACAGGCACCTTCAATGTCCCGTTGCCGGTTTCTTCAATCTTCATTTTTTCCAAAAGCTCTGGGGCCAGGTTGAACAATTTGATTTTTGGATAATCGGTCAGGGAGAGGCCCTGGCCTTTGGCCCGGATAAGGATGGTGTCGTCGTAGGTCATCTGTTCTTTGACGGCCTTGGCAAATTCCACAATAATATGCTCGGAGCCGCCATGGTGGCCGATGACCACCCCGGTCTCTCCTTTGGCGGCGCCAGACACGATTTTTGCCGCATTGCCCACACAGGAGAGGAGCTGAAGGGTGTTATTGGGAAAATCATTGGGTTTTTGTGCATTGGCCGTACAGGAGACACCGGGTTCGATATGATCGCCGGCCAGGCCAAAGGCGGAATCCCCCACTTGCACATTCAAGGTGATCCCCCCGATGCCTGGCAGCAGAAAGGGCACCCCCTGGTGGTCCACCTTCCAGCCCACGCCCACCCGGGGCATGCCTGGTTTGCAGGATAGCGCCATCTCAACAACTTTATCTTTATTGGTTTTGAGCATATGTGTTCTCCAAATTATTCAGTTATCTTTTTTAATTTGATCAGGAAAGGCAAGGCCGTATATCCCGCAATGGCGGCAATGATAAACATGGCATCCATGCCAAAAAAGTCCCCTAATGCCCCGGCAATGACCACAGCCAGTGAGCGGACGGCAAAAGAAACCATCATAAACAATCCATTGGCCGCGGATGGATTTTCCGGGGCGTGTTCCTGAATCATTGCCAGCATTACCGGTGTGGTGGACAACACCGTAAATCCGGTCACCAGCAGCATGAGGATCTGAAAAACTCCCGTGGTAAAGACAAACAGCAAAATGGCTGCCGGTGCAATGGCCAGGGCCCAGAACAAGACCCGCTGCCGGCCCAGCCGATCTGAAAGCGTGCCTGCGGACATAATACCGGCCACGCCCAACGCCTCATACAGCGCCAGGGCCGCGCCACCCATCCACAGGCTGCCGGTATGCTGCGACACATACACCGTCAAAAACATCCCCATGGTCCCATGCATCAAAGACCGGGCGGCTAAAATTCCGGACAGGGGATTGAGCACATGGCGGATCTCTTTATATGCGGCCTTTAACGAGCCCCTGGGTTTCAGGGCCGTTTGCTCACTGGCCGGTTCCAGATTCAAAAACAATATCACGGATGTGGCCAGGGCCAGGGCCACCACATAATGGAAATGGGCCAGTCCCAGGACAGACACTGCGGCCACGGCAACCATGGGCCCCAGGGTCCTTGCCAGCTCGCCGCCGGTCATAAAAAAACTCATCCCCCGACCTTTGAAATCCCCTGAATACCGGGCCACCAGCACCGGCGCCGGCACATGGAACAGGGCCACGGAAATCCCGGCAAAAAACACCAGCACCAGCAACACGCCGTATGACGGTGCAAGCCCCATGAATCCCATGGGCAGCGCCGTTAAGGTGGGGGATAAAATCACCAGCCACCTCGCCAGTCCCCGGTTGTCAGCAAACAACCCGATAAAGGGATTGGCAAACGCTGGAATCTGCATCACCGTGGATAAAAGCCCGGCCTGGCTCAGGCTCAAGGACAGCTTTTCAATAATCAGGGGCAGCAGCGGGGCAAGAAAACTGGTGTAAAGATCATGGACAAAATGGGCAAAGGAGACCAGGGTGACCCTGGACGTATTAAATGTGTTGGCCATCGGTATCAAAATCCTGCATTTTCAAGGTCAGCGATGACCTGATAGGCGGTCATATCGCATTGAATTGGGGTGATAGAAATATAATTTGCCAGCAACGCATCGTTATCAGTATGGTCTTCGGGACGCACCGGGCGCAGCTCGTCATACCAGAAATAGGTCCGGCCTCTGGGATTGGTTCGCCGGTCAAACTTCACAGCCAGGTTGTTGTCCGCCTGACGGGTGACCTTCACGCCCAAAGTCTCTTTAATCGGTATACAAGGCATATTGATATTGAGAAACACGCCTGGGGGCAGAGAGATGTTACAGGCAGTGTCCACCACAGATGCCACATAGGCTGCTGTGCCGTCAAAATCCATCACATCCCCATATTGAATCGACACCGCAATGGCCGTAATCCCATTCAAAACGCCCTCCCGGGCCGCGCCCACAGTCCCCGAATAGTTGATATTGATCCCCGTGTTGGACCCGGCATTGATCCCCGATATAATCAGGTCCGGCGGTGCCGCTTGAAATAGATCAAACAACGCCAGTTTCACACAGTCCGCAGGGGTGCCTGACACGGCATACCCGCTGCCGCCGCAGTTGAGAGCCACCCGCTCATACTTCAAGGGGTGGTTCAAGGTGATGCCATGTCCGACAGCACTTTTCTCCCGGTCCGGCGCTGCCAGAATCACCTGATGGTCTCTGGACAATGCCCGGTACAATGCCTGGATCCCAGGGGCCCGGTATCCATCGTCGTTTGTAATCAGAATTTTCATATGAATCCTATGTGTTAACGGTCTTCTGTTTTTTGATGTTCTTGACAGGCAGTCGATTGGACTTAATCACACTAATTAATGAATAGCAAGTATCTTACCGTTTATATCTCCCTTGTTGGTGGGTTCGCCGCCAGCCTGCGCCACAAACAGATACGGCATTCAAACGCCATTCATCCCATTTTTTAAACCATTGTGTTGGTATTTAATGAACGTCATGGCATCTTTTCCTAAGGGCAGATAAAAATACCATCTCATGACCATGAAATCAATACTGTAACCCATTGGAAATCAAGAGAGATATAATTAATTTCACCCTGCCTAACTGCCTGGGTTGGATGGTGACCCCATGGCGTGTCACCAGGTCGAAGTCGAGCGACAATTATCTGGACAAGGCCTGCGATTGGTTGTATATGCAAGAAATTGCAACGTTAGTGTGACATACTAAAGAACGATGTACCCCCTATATTTAATATTTTTATGGGGGTATCCGGGTGACAGGCCCGGCTCACCCATTACCGTTTTGGGAAGATAAAATACCGATGGCAGAACTTAACACTACAGGATTGGATTTGAATGCCCTTGCCAGGGCCCATGTGGCAGACATGGCCCCTTACATACCGGGCAAGCCGATTCTTGAAGTCAGAGAGGAATACGGCCTGGGCCGGGTTGTAAAATTATCCTCCAATGAATGTCCTTTTGATCCACCCCAAGGGCTGGCAAAAGCGCTGGCAGCGTCGATCCAGAGCGGCAACCGATACCCCGATGCCCTGTGCCGCAAGCTAAGGGCCAAAGTGGCGGCCAGGTTGAATATCAAAGAGCGCCATTTGATTTTTGGCAATGGCGCCGAGGAGTGCATTCGTCTGGTGGCCCAGATTTTTCTGGACCATGGGGACGCGGCAATTATTCCAACGCCCATTTTCGATGCCTATGCCACGGCCACCCGTCTCATGGGGGCCCAGGTCATCTACCTGCCATTGAAAAATAACCGCATCGACCTTGATGCCGTGATTGAAACCTGTACAAAAAGAGATGATGTCAAGCTGGTCTGGCTGTGTTCCCCCGCCAATCCCACTGGGGATCTGCTGAAAAAAGCTGCGTTGGATGAATTTTTGGCCCAGCTGCCGCCAAATATTATGGTGGTGCTGGATGAAGCCTATGCTGAATTTGTGACGGATCCAGATGCGGCACACACTGAAAAATACCTGGATTCAGATCCCCGGATCATTGGGTTACGCACCTTTTCCAAAGCCTATGGGTTGGCTGGATTCCGGGTGGGCTATATTATGGCCCAGCCGGGGGTGATCACTTTGGTAAATAATGTCAAGCTGCCCTTTAACGTGAATTGCCAGGCCCTGGCCGCTGCCGAATTTATGCTGGATGCGCAAGAATTTGTTCAACATCATATTGACCTGGTGATCACGGAACGGGAATTCATGCACCAGGCACTTATGAAACGGGGGCTTGATGTACCGCCCTCCCAGGCCAATTTCCTTTTTGTCCGGCTGCCTGAACACTTGAAAAAAAACGGGGTGGATATATTCAACGCCTTGCTGCCCAAGGGCTTTATTGTTCGTCCCGGCACCGCCTTTGGTGTGCCGGACTATTTTCGGATGTCCCTGGGCACCCGTGAAGATAATCTGGCTTTTTTGAAAGAATTTGATACACTGTTGAAATGTTAACTTTATTTTATTTGTTTTTTAGGAGAAGGATGATGAAAAAAATTGTAACTGTGTTATTGGCCTTAGGACTTTGCCTGGCAGTGAACGCCACTGCTGCAGAAAAACTTGTGGTAGGGACCTCTGCGGATTACCCACCCTACGAATACACCGACGCGTCCGGTAACTTTGTCGGCTTTGACATGGACCTGATCCGTGCCATCGGTAAAAAAATGGGGGTAAAAATCAAACTTGTGGATATGGGGTTTGATACCTTGATTGCGGCCCTTCAGAAAGAAAAAATTGATGTGGTCATTGCCGCCATGCAGGCAACGCCCGAACGGGCTGAAAAAGTGGATTTTTCCACAGTATACCGTACCATTGCCGACGCCCTGCTCGTTAAAAAAGGATCTGGCATCAAACTGACATCCGTTTATGACCAGGTCAACTATAAGATCGGCAGTCAGACCGGAACAATCCAGGAAAAATGGATCAAGGACAACCTGATCAAAACCGGTAAACTGCCCAAGGAAAACTACTTTTCCTATGAACGTGTTGACAATGCGGCCATGGACTTGAAGGCTGGGCGCATTGATGTCCTCCACATCCAGTCCGATCCTGCCGCCGCATTGGTCAAAAAGAACGATCTGGAAATTGCACTCATCTCAAAAGAAGCCATTGCTGCCGGACAGAGCCTGGCCGTGACCAAAGGGAATACAAAATTGCTGAATCGAATCAACACAGCCATTGAAGCCCTCAAGGCAGATGGCACCATGGATAAATTGACAAAAAAATATAATCTTTTGTAATTTTATCTATAGGATGTGTTACAAAAAAAAGGAGGGTGGGTAAGATCCCCCTCCTTTTTGCGTTGTTCAACAATGGAACGAACCTATGGAATTGATATCCAAACCCATTGACATGATGATATTTCTCATCCCTGGCCTGGGCATTACCGTCTCGGTTACGGCCATTGCCCTGGCTGTGGGCTGTGTGTTTGGTGCGGTGATGGCCGTTATGCGGGTCTATGGTGGACCTGTGGCACGGACCATCGGCACCACCTACAGCATTGTGATCCGTGCAGTACCGGTGATTGTCATTATCTTTATCCTCTTTTTTGTGATTTCGGAATTCATTGATCTTAGCCCCTTTATGTCCGGCGCCTTTGCCTTAGGATTTGCCTCGGGCGCCTACCAGACAGAAATTTTCAGGGGGGCCATTCTCTCCATTCCACCGGGACAGATGCGGGCGGCGCGGGGCATTGGCATGGGCCGGGGCCAGGCCATCCGCAGCATTCTCCTGCCCCAGGCCTTCCGGGTGGCCATTCCATCTTTGATCAATGAAATTTCCCTGGTGCTCAAGGACTCGTCCCTGGTGTTTGTTATCGGGGTGCCGGAACTGCTGCGCCGGGCCCAATACGCCTCGGCGTCCACCATGGAACCCTTGCTGGCCTTTGGGTGTGCCGCTGTATTTTATATGGTGATTACCTTGACCTTGAGCAAATTTTTGGAAGCGGTTGAAAAGAAATATGCCGTCAATTTTTAAGGACGTTAATGATGAAGCCCCCTCTGCTTAGAATTGAAAACCTGAAAAAATCCTTTGGAGATACTGAAGTCATCAAAGGGGTCAGCTTCCAGGTGATGCCCTCGGAAGTGATCGTTGTCATTGGCACGTCGGGCACGGGCAAAAGCACCATGCTCCAGTGTCTGAACCTGCTGCACCACCCCACGTCAGGAAAAATTTTCCTTGAAGAGACTGAAATCACCGCCCCAGGCATGAACGAAGACCATGTCCGGCGACAGATCGGTATGGTATTCCAGGAGTTTAACCTGTTCAACCACCTCAACGTGCTCAACAATGTCACCGTGGGCATGACCAAGGTGTTAAAGATGCCAGCAGATCAGGCCAGAACACGGGCCATGGCGGAACTGGATAAGGTGGGCATGGCCGACCATGCCGACAAATTCCCGGCCCAGCTTTCCGGGGGGCAGAAACAACGGGTGGGGATTGCCCGGGCATTGGGGATGAATCCCAAAGTCATGCTGTTTGATGAACCCACGTCAGCCCTGGACCCGGAACTCACCGGTGAGGTTCTGGCTGTAATGCAGCAGTTGGCCGCCGACGGCACCACCATGGTGATCGTCTCCCATGAAATGGGCTTTGCCCGGGAGGTGGCTGACCAGGTGATCTTTATGGAAAATGGATACATTGAAGAGCAGGGCACCCCGGATCAGGTATTCAATGCGCCCAAATCTGAGCGAACCCGGGCGTTTCTTTCGGTGATTAACCGCATGGAAGGATCATCGTGACCATGATAGAATTCCTTGAATACGCTGCCATTGCCCTGCCCGATATGCTGGCGGGCACCTGGGTCACTTTAGAAGTCACATTTGGTGCCCTGCTCATCGGGTTGCTCATCGGCTTGCCCATGGCCTTGATACGGATATATGGTGCCAGTTGGCTCCAACCTTTTTGCACCGCTTATCTCACCGTATTCCGGGGAACTCCGCTGCTGGTCCAGCTATTTGTGGTCTACTACGGCCTGCCGGAATTGGGCATCTCGTTTTCCCGCATGGCAGCGGCATTTTTTACCCTTGGCTGCCATAGCGCGGCCTACCAATGTGAATATTTCCGAGGCGCCATTTTGTCTGTATCCCAGGGCCAGATGAAAGCCGCCCGGGGCATTGGCATGAGCCGCTTGTCCGCCATCCGTTACATTGTCCTGCCCCAGGCCCTGCGCCTGGTGATTCCAGCCTGGTCCAACGAATTCATTGCCATGATCAAATACACGGCAGTGATGCATTAAGCCATGCCGGTTCGGGAGCTTGTACACCTGCTGGGCAAAGACAAATGCCTGACAGCGCCCGAAGACACTGCCTGCTACGCCTTTGATGCCGGCCACGATAAAGGGCGGACCCCACTGGCCGTCGTGTTCCCTGAAACCGCAGGGGAGGTGTCCCAGATCATGGCCTGGTCCCAGGTCAACACGATACCCGTCATTGCACGGGGTGCCGGCTCCGGTCTCACGGGTGGCGCCGTACCGGCAGCCAAAGGCATTGTGCTCTCTTTGGCCCGAATGAACCGCATCCTGGAGGTGGACACCCAAAATTTATGTGCCATTGTGGAACCAGGCGTTATCACTGCGGATCTTCAGGCCGCAGCCCAAAAACAGGGTCTATTTTATCCCCCGGATCCGGCCAGCCAGGCGGTCTCCACCATGGGCGGCAACATTGCTGAAAATGCCGGGGGCATGCGGGCCGTAAAATACGGGGTGACCAAGGCCTATGTCCTGGGCCTTGAGGTGGTGCTTCCCGACGGCCGTATCCTCAACCTGGGTTCAAAATGCATCAAAGATGTGGCCGGCTATTCCATGACGGAATTGTTCATTGGGTCTGAAGGCACCCTGGGCATCATCACCAAAGCCATTGTCAAACTCATTCCCCGACCCGAAACGATTCGCACCCTGGCGGTCTGCTTTGACAGCATGGAACGGGCCGGGCGTGCGGTGCCTCAAATTTTTAAGGCTGGCGTTGTGCCCTGTACCCTGGAATTCATTGACGGCACCTGTCTGGATGCGGTGGAAAAAGCAGGCTTCATGACACCGTGCCGGGCATTGATCCACAAAGAGACCCGTGCCATGCTCCTCATAGAAGTGGACGGCACCCCATCCCATGTTGCCGAAGATATCCAGCGGATCAAACAGATCTGCACCACCTTGGGGGTGCTCAGCCTGGGACAGGCCGAAACCCGGCAGGAACGGGATCATCTCTGGCATGTCCGCCGGTCCATCCACGGCGCCCTTACCTGCATCAGCAGCCAGTGGATGGAAGAGGACATCGCTGTCCCGCCAGCAGCCATTCCCGACATGCTCACCGCCCTGGATCAACTGGCCCAACAAGAGCAGTTAATTCTCCCCAGCTTCGGCCATTACGGTGACGGCAACATCCATCTGAGCGCAACCGGCGTTGATGGCCCCTTGTCAGCGTCCCGTGAAATGGCCATTCGACAAAACATTTTCTCTCTGACCGTGGCTTTGGGCGGCCGTATCGCTGCGGAACACGGCATTGGCACCGCCAAAAAAGATTTCATTGATCTAAACCTGAACTCCGACACCTTAAGCTTTGCCCGGCAGCTTAAAACCTTGCTGGACCCCCACACCCTGCTCAATCCTGGAAAGATTTTTCCCCCGTAGTTTTCTTTTATTGCAACTAAGGCCCAATATCGTATTGTTGATGTTTTGGGCAAACACTCTGGGAATAAGAATAAAATACGGTGCAGCATCTGTGTGATTTATTATTTTTGAATGGTTGCCCTGATTGACGCCGCTGATCTGGTAACAGAGATGCGGAAAATTAAGCGTTCATAAAGGGATGTGGGCATTATCGCGCAACGGGGAATTGGGTGTTAAGGTCATGGGACTAAAGACGGTAGTTGCAAATCTCGATTGACCCTGATTGGAGTCATGTATAACGGCCACGGGCCGCCTCTGGTCTATCGAAGCCCAGGCGTTGGCCCACAACAAAACAAGAAAGTAATTCAGTAATTTACTGAAACTTTTATATAAACTGGTTAGGAACATAATCGAAATTGGGCTGAGCGCCCTCCCAGATTGGCTGGCATACGGATTCCGTAAAAACGGGGTCGGCGAAATCTGATGATGGGCCTAATCAAAAAAAGACGTGTTGTATTTTGTCCAGATATCTAGGGCGATGCGCAAGGGCTTTATCATGGGAACCGTGTAGGTGTGCAATTTTTTATCGGCCATGTAGGTGCGGCAGCGGTCCACATATTCTGAGAACCCGCGGGGGGAGATGATCAGGGGTTTGGTCATTTCCTGCTTTAGCTCGACCAGGCGTTCGGGCAGATATTCAGAGAGCAGGGGGACTTGCAGATAGATCGCGGTGATGATCACATCGGTGTCTGGATCTTGATCGACAATGCGGATCGCTTCCAGGAGGCGATCGTCCATGCAGTTGCCAAACAGGTCAATGGGATTGTTGCCCACATTCTTAAGGATTTTATCCTTTAAGGGCATTTGCTCGGGTTTAAACTCTTTTGCAATGAGATCCTGGATTTTTTGCCGGGTCTCCGGGGCAAATTCGGCCAGCTTCATGCCTTCTTCGGTGACTTGATCGGCAAGAAGAATCCCTGCACCGCCACCCACAGAAACGATGCCAATTCGGGTGCCTTTTGTTTTAGGCTGACTGGTGAGAATGGAGAGCACATTGACGATGATTTTTGGATCTTCGGTGAGTTCTTCCACCAGATAGAAACCAGCCTGGTCGCAGCAGGCTTTGAACGCCTCGTGGGAACCGGCCATGGAGGCGGTGTGGGACAAGGCCGCCTGGGCCCCGCCGCCCATACCGCCTTTGATGATAAGGACGGGTTTCTTTTTGGCCACCTCCCGGCCCACTTTCATGAGTTTAAGGCCGTCGGCCACCCCTTCCAAATAGATAGCAATAATTTTTATCCGGGGGTCGTCCCCCATGTGGGAGAGAATTTCAGGGACGCCGGCACTGGCTGCATTGCCGATGGAGACCCATTTCCCAAGGTTCTGGCCGTCGGCACCGAACATTTCCAGAAGTTCCAGGCCAATGCCCCCGCTTTGGGAAATCACCCCCACGCAATTGGCGGACATGGGGGGAACGGACCGCTGAACCGGGATATAATTGGTGTTAAGACCTGAGAAATTATCAATCACCCCCATGCAGTTCGGGCCAATGAAGGCCACTTTGTAGGCGTCACTCAGAGCGACCAGTTTTTCTTCCAGATCGGCCCGGCCCATCTCCGCAAACCCATCCGAGAAAATAATGGCCCCTTTGCCGCCCAGCTTGCAAAAGTCTTCAAAAATGGCCACGGTCCGTTCTGCGTTCACGGCAAAGACACAGACCTCTGGGATTTCAGGCAACTCGTGAAGAGACGGATAGCAGGTCAATCCGTTAATGGATGTAAGTTTGGGATGGATCGGATAGAGCCGTTCAATACCCATGCAGTTTTTAAGGATGACACCGCCTTGGGTGCCAGGGCGGGACGCACCGATAATGGCAACGGATTTGGCATTGAAGATGGCATCCACACTTTTACGTTTCCACGCCACAATGTCTTCTGATGCAGGGGCGACATGGCCCGAATTTCGAATGAGCCTTGCATCCACCACGGCATATCCGTTTTTGTACACAATGACCGGATTCAAGTCTAACTCAATGATGTCTGGGTTCTCTGCCATCAGTTTTGAGATGTTCACGGCCAGATCAATGACGGCTGATTTATCGTAGGTCTGCCCCCGAAATCCATCCAACACCCGTCCTGCACGGGTGTTTTTGAGCATTCGTTCCACATCACTGCGGGATAATACGCCGATGCCCATGGCGGCGTCGGAAAACAATTCCACAAATATGCCGCCCATGCCCACCATGGTGATGGGGCCGAATCCCGGATCCTGTTTGGCCCCCACCAGCAGCTCAAATCCGTTGTCGGCCATTTTCTGGATGAGAAGCCCTTCCCCCGCTTTTTGGGAAAACCCACCCATGAGGGTCTCCAACTCTTGGCAGGCAGATGTCAGCGCTTCAGGACCTTCAAGGTTGAGAAAAACAGCAATGTGGTAGCGGTCAAGCAGTTCGGCACTTTCCTTGAAGCTAAGTGGGGTGGCAGTCATGGGTAACTCCATATTAAAAAATCCTAAATGTAAATAATGAATCCAAAATGGGTTAGGCGATTATTTCCTCTTTGAGCATACAGCAGGCAATTTTATGGCAGGGATTGCCCTGGCCATCATAGGCCAGGTTGCCGGGCTGAATCATTTTATTCATAACACAGCCTTCAGGAATATCCAGGGTGATATTCCCGTGCTGGGCCCGGTTGATATAGCAGTGGGCGCAGGTTGCATTGGGTCAGGATATGAAAAAAAAGGTTCGCGCTCTCTTTGGAGAACGCCACAGTTTGTTTGCGCATGTTATCCCATACATTGGTTCACGGCAGTTTGGGAGGGGTTGCCGGATCTGATTTAATTCTCCCGATGGTAATCCTGGATGGGTTTAACGGACAGGGGGGCCCGTTTCATGGCCTGGATGGCCGAGCAAATCGCCTTG
>PDWJ01002426.1_pt1 | contig 19913 bp, 15 predicted proteins | sample 1430881 | NCBI WGS metagenome assembly PDWJ01 (sample SAMN01162460, study PRJNA174530) | Oral metagenome, whole genome shotgun sequencing project. | biome: Marine environment; feature: Marine mammal; material: Swab sample of the gingival sulcus; isolation source: swab sample of gingival sulcus...
CCGGTACTTAAAGCCGTTGAATACCTTTTTGACAGCGGCTTCAGTCGCCCCCCTCACAAAGGCTCGGGGAGATGTCCCCATTTTTTCCAGTACCTCCCCCACTGTTTTTGTAATCATATTCACCCGGCCATAGGCCAGGCAGGAGGCAATCATCCCAACGACTTCCCGGTCCCGCACACCTTCATAGTGATATAAAAACATCAGCGGATCCGGCGCCACATATTCCCGCCGATTATACATCTCATAGAGTCGATCCAGCCGTGTCCGAAGTTTATCTTTTCTCATTCTTATGATGCCGCTCTGTCTTGCCTCCTGATGGCATAGTGATACATAAAACAAGGTTACAGCAAAATTAATGCCGAAGCAAAAGCCCTCAAAAGATATAACGCCTGAATGTGGCAAAAATACGCTGTCGTGGCGGCAGGATTCGTCTTCTGGGAATTAATGGAATTATACAAAAAAAAGAATTAATATGGATGGGGAGATGGATAAGATCATCCACCCTCTAAATACGTCAAACGTCCTTTGACCAAACTGAGTAAAGATGGCATGGACGTTTTTGCAGCATTTAGCCCCATGATCAGAATTAAATCTGCCACAGATGTGCCGGATTTTATTTTGATCATGGGCCTTAAGCAAAAAAGAGTTGGACGTAATACGCCTTAGATACGCGTTAAGGTGTTGATACTTTAAATACAGAGATCATATCGCTAAGTTTTGAGGATAGGTCTACCAAATGACGGGCATGGTTATTCATCTTAGCACTGCGGTTCGCCATCTGTGTCGACACCGTGCTCACATTGCCGATTTCTCCAGAGATGCTGGCCGATACGCTGGAACTGTGATTGACCCTTTGGTCCACCCCATTGAGCTTCTTTGACGCATCATCAATATTCTGAGCGACATCTGCCGCCGAATTAGACTGCGCCTCCATGGCTTCTGCAATGGACGAAACAATATCATTCACTTTGAAAATCACCTCAGAAATATTTTTGACATCCTTGACGGTGTTTTCCGTTGACGTCTGGATATCTCCTATCTTTTCTCGAATATCTGAAGTGGCACTGGCGGTCTGTTCCGCAAGGCCTTTGATCTCCTGTGCGACAACGGCAAACCCTTTTCCGGCCTCTCCGGCCCTGGCCGCCTCAATGGTGGCATTAAGTGCCAGCAAATTCGTCTGTTCTGCAATTTCAGTGATCGTCTCAGTAACCTTGGAAATATCCCGAGCGGAACTGCCAAGACGTTCCACCTGCTGTGATGAGGTATCTGCCCTTTGTGAGGCCTCATTGGATATCTCTCGGGCCGTTTCACAGCTTTGCACCACGCCATCAAATGCAGCCTGCATTCGTGCAGCAGCATCAGATACCGTGCCCACGCCTGAAGCGATATGACCCGAAGTCGCAGCTACGGAATTCATATTATCACTCATTTTTTCTGAATGGGTCGCAACATTTTCCGCTTTTTCCATCAACCTCTGGGCATCCCCGGTGATTTGTCCAGATTCGGTCAACATCTCATTGGATGCGTTGTGGACTGTGTGTGCGTTGTTCTTAATCTCCACAATAATGCTATTGAGCCGATAGATAAACGCGTTGAACCAGAATGCTAGCTGGCCAAGCTCATCCGTGGTATTGATTCTTAGCCGCTGGGTAAGGTCCCCTTCGCCAGCAGCAATATTACGAAGGCCTGCGGTGATACGAATCACAGGCTTGAGGATGAGGAACCTGAGCAATGCCAAGGTCGCCCCCATAACGAGTATCCCGCATATAATACCGAACAGGATGATCTTGTTTTGGGTATTATCGGCGACCTGACCGGTGAAATCAACAATGCTGGACTCAGTATTTATAGCGGAGTCATGGGTTCTCGTGGACACCTCTGAAATACTGGACTGAATGCGGCGGGCCACCTTAGCCCCCTCTGTATTAAGAACCGTGCGTATCTGTTGGGACTCTTGATCAATCAGGGATTGAAATTCTTTGGAGAAAGTGTCTATTTTGGTATTAATTTTCTGCTTGCTGACGCATAAAAGAAAAGATCCTAAAGCCTTCCCCTCCAGGTTAATATTTTTTTCAACCACCAACACCTCAGGGTCATCCTGGGAGGCACGCATTACTTTCTCATATTTTTTCTTTCCTTGTCCGGTTTTAAAATACGTTTGGATCTTTTCCTTCTTCCGGTCAATATACTTAACATAGGGGAGACCATTGGGCCGGAGATACATGGCATATACCACGCTTTCATTGGATACAATGGATTTAATGTATGAAACCAGGGTGGTAAAATCATTATTTAGAATAGCCGCAGGCGCCACACCGGCAAGCAGGGATGCGGTAGTATGGGCATTTTCAGTCATCATACTCATCCATTCATCCTGAATCTCTTTATTTTTTTGAGTCAGTGCCTGGGTTGTGGACTGCTTTAAAATATCGGTCGCCGTTTCAGCCATTGTCTCTATTTCCCGGCTGGTTTCTTTTTTCATTTTTTCAAGCTGAGCATCCACCATTTCTCCAGATGCTGTGAGCTGACCTCCGATTTGGCCGGCCATGGTATCAAGTGACGTTCGCTGGGTCATCAGCACCGCCATACCGATACCGATAAAGGCCGCAGCAAGAATCACCGCCAAGGGCGGAAGAATCTTGACCCAAAGATAGGCGCCCTTCTTAAACTCAGTTGGGTTCGCGCCATTCGTGCTAGGCCGTTCTCCGGTTACCGCTGACATCATTTTCCCCCTTTTGCTTTATACGCACCCACTTTAAGTTTTTTCTGCAGTGTTTGAACACCGCTGTAATCCAAGGCATTGGTCCAGCCTATGATTTTGGCATTTTTTGCTGCCACATCCTCTGGTTTAATCTGCATAAGGGCTTCCCGCACCTTTTGGGCAATGGCCTCAGCGGTTTGCTTTGTTTTTGCCATGGGCCACTCTGGATACAAGGCCGTTGACACCACAAAAGGAAATCCGTCATGGGTTTTGGGGTTAAGAATTTTAAACTCCTCCATGTCTACAATCCCTTCTGCAGCCATCCGCTCAAGGGTGTCGGTCCGCACAGTACCGCCTGCTGCCAAACCATTTTGGACGGCAAGCACCACATTATCGTGTTTACCGGCGAATTCCAGTTTTGAGAAATCAGAAAACGGATTGATCCCCTGTTTTAAAAGTTCCAGATAGGCCATTTGCCACCCTCCAAAAGAGGATTTTTTAACTGCGAAAAATGTTTTGCCTTTAAGATCTTCGACCGTGTTTATATCGTCGCTGTCTTCACTGGTAAAAATCACACCACCAAAAGATTTCAAGGATTTTCCCTGCCTGGAATTGATCATGGTGGCCACTGCTGTCGCGCCATACCTGACTTTGGCGGTAATGTACATGGATGAGTTCACCAAAAAGAAATCCACCTCTTCATTTTCAACAGCCGGGAATACAGCGTTAAAATCCAGAGGTACAATTTTAAACGGACTCCCGATTTTTTCAGTCAGGTATTTTCCAGTACTTCCCCACTTTTTAAGGGCTTTGACAGGTCCCCGTTTTGCCAATACGCCAATTTTAAATGTGTCTTGGGCAAAACTGCTGGCATTGATCAAAACAGAAAAACAGATAACAATAATAAAGGCCCTTTTTTTCATGATAAACACTCCATTAAAAATATGAATGAGAAATCCCCATGGGAAGAATTCTATTTAAGTTGTACGACCCGTCCTAGTCTTTCATCTGAGGTTTGATCCCAACAGATTACAAATGAACTTAGCAAATTGAGTCGTTATTTAAAAAAACTGAAAATCGCACCAAAAGGATGAAAATTGAAATGATAGCTATAAGATATGAAAACATTGCCCTTTGCAAGTAAATTAAATATTCCATAGCCAACACATGCTTCATCTAAAGCGGGAAATCCGCAATCCATTTATCCGCCTCATTTTTTTGTTTTTTATGACAGGAATTGAAGAATAAGGCACTAAAGAGGATATCATCCTTCCCCGATCCCAAAGAATTTTCTTTTATCCACACCTTAAAGGATTGATATCATAGACGTCCTCCAAAACTGAGAACGATGAATGCATTTTTCAGGTTAAAATTTTACTTGACTTGATCCGATTTATGTATAATTAATTTTCTTTAACTAAAATGAATACTATGATGATAACTTTTATATACCAACGACTACCCCTGGCTCTACTTATTGAGGAAGTTCGACTAACGACTTCCACACGAACGGGGTGTTTAGTGGCATAGTTTCATTGAATTTGAACAAAAGCCGTTATCAGCCCCCAGATGGGCAGATAACGGTTTTTTTATTTTTACCACAGCAAGGTCCATAATCATGGGCCTCTAAGTTAACGTTTATGGTCCGATCAGGAGAATGAAAAGGGAAACTCATGGGCATTATAAAAAATGAAGATGGCACTTGGATATTGAAGCGACAAGAGATTCATAGTGATGAAAAACAGAAGGTAGAAATCTTTGACACTACCCTGCGTGACGGAGAACAGGGTGGTATCACATTCAAGGGCAACTCAAAGCAGGAGATCGCCAAATTTCTTGCACAAACCGGTGTGAGTACCATTGAGGTGGGATTTCCCAGCTCAAACCCCCTTGAATTTGAAACCGTAAAAGAGATCGCCGATACTGTTGAGGGACCATATATTTGCGGCCTGTCCACTATGGATACTGCAAATATTAAAAAAACCTGGGATGCCCTGAAAAATAACCCCAATCCCACCATTCATATTTTTACCCTAAATATTGATGAAGCATCCATCCGGGCCTACAACGCCGATCCTCAGGAACAAATCAAAAAGGCGGCTGAGGCCGTCGCCTATGCCAAAGACTTGATGGGTGGCAGAGGCCGGGTGGAGTTCTCTAGCCAGAATACCATTTTAGCCCTGTCCCAGTCCTTGAATCCAGCGCATCAATTCCTCCAAGAATATATTTCAAAAATATATGGTGGTGCCATTAAGGAAGGGGCCGATGTGATCAACATCCCCCACACGGTGGCCAAGGGAATCGAAATTAAGATTGGTGAAGCGATCAAGTATTTTAAAATGCTGGTGGACGGCACCGAAGATGTAATACTCAGTTTCCACGCCCACAACGACTTTGGCGTCAGCGTGGCCAACACCCTTGAAGCCATTAACCAGGGGGTCCGGCAGGTGGAAGGCACCTGGTATTCCTTAGGTGAACGGGCAGGCAACACGCCCCTGGAACAGGTCATCATGAACCTGGCCCTCAAGCCCGTGTACAACCGCAGATTTTATACCGATTTTCAGTTGAACCAGACCAATGCAGTGGCCAGGCTCATTGAAAAAGAAAGTCTTATCCCCATCCCCTACAATGCACCCGGTATTGGTCCCAACGCCCTGCGCCATGGTTCCGGGGTCCATTCCGACGGCGATAAAAAGGGTAAAGCCATTGGAGAAAACATCTATCTACCCTGCACCCCGGAGGATATCGGCTGGACCGGCAATACCCACCAGATTACCAAACTCACCGGGGTTGCCGGCGTCACGGCAAGACTGGAAGAACTTGGATTCGATTTCACCAAGGCATTTGTAAGAGAACATATCATGCCTGTCATTAAATCCAAGGATATCACCTATGGGGACAAAGAACTGCGAATCATTGGGGACAATTTCAGATATACAGAAGAGGACTCGCTGGTATTTTTGGACTATGCGTTCAATAAGTTTGTCAATTCCAGCGTTCGTCAGGCCCAGGTAGAGTTGCTTTTGAATGGTAAAAAGTATACCGGTGAGGCGTTTATGGGTAAAAATGGCCCCATCAACGCGGTATTCAGCGCCATTGACGATGTCATCGGTTTGGGTGAAAAAAAACCAAAGCTGGTGGTATATGAACCCAGCAGCGTTGGGCGGACCCATTCCAGCGTTGCAGAATCTCTGGTGGTACTCAGCGGCAATGGTGAGGCGGTGGACTACAACCTGACGGCGCCCATATGGGTCGGTCTTGCCAGGGATGAAGACACCATCGCTTCTTCGGCCAAATCCTATGTCCAGGCATTGAGCCGATACATGACGGACATGAAAAACAGTACCCAATCCTAAACAATGGCCCGTTTAGAAACCGCCACTAAGAAAGGAATGTCATGGTAGACACAAAAAGCGGCACCCACCATTTTAACGCCCAGGTATATTATGAAGATACCGACCATTCCGGCGTGGTTTACCACGCCAACTATCTTAAATTTTTTGAACGGGCCAGAGAGGATATCATCGGCGTTGATGAGCTTTCCAGAATGTGGCATGAAGAGGGCATCGGATTTGCCGTATACAAGGCCAATATCAATTACAATGAGGGGGCTGTATTCGGAGACCTTTTGGACATCCGTACCACTTGGAAAAAAGACGGCGCGTATCGTGTTATCTTTACCCATGAGGCTTGGCGGCCCCAAGGCCGAAAACCTGCAGTATCATGCACCCTGGAACTGGTCTGCCTGGCACCTGGCAAAAAACTCATGCCCATTCCAGCGCTTCAGTTCCTGGCGGTTTAATTTTACATCTTTTTTACAAGTTATTTACGCCAGTTTGACACATGATTGTTAAAAACGGGGTATGCATGGGTTAGCAAAGGAAAAACGGTGGTTTGCACCTTTTCCTAAAATCCATTAACTCATGTAAAGGAGATACCCCATGCATAAATTAGCCCTTTCAATATCAACATGTTTTCTGGCCCTGGTATGGGCCATTTCAGTACCTGCCGCAGTGCCCGATATCGTGACCTGCAGGGTGGAAACCGATCGTTCTGTGCTGTCGGCCGGTGGTCCCCAGAATGTGATCCTGAAAGTAACCTTGGATGCGCCTGTTGCACCGGCCAAAACCTCCCGCCCAAAAGTCAATATCTCTCTGGTGCTGGATCGCTCCGGGTCCATGGCCGGGACAAAGCTTAACATGGCAAAAGAAGCCGCCATTGAAGCCTTATCCCGCCTGGGTCGGGACGATAGATTTTCACTGGTTACCTATGACACTAATGTACAAACCCTGGTGCCAGCACAACCCGTAAGTGACATCAATGCCATTGTCCGGGTAATCCGGCAGATTCAATCCGGTGGCAGCACCGCCCTGTTTGGCGGGGTAAGCCAAGGGGCCTGTGAAATCCGAAAATCCATTGAAGGGGATTTTATCCACCGGGTGGTGCTGCTCTCCGACGGCCTTGCCAATGTTGGGCCACAACATCCAGGCGATCTGGGACGTCTGGGGGCCGGCCTGTTCAAGGAAAATATTTCTGTGACCACCATCGGCGTGGGTAATGACTACAACGAAGACCTCATGACGCAACTGTCCCAAAAAAGTGATGGAAACACCTATTTTGCAGAATCCGGGGTTGACCTTCCGCGCATTTTCGGCGAAGAGTTGGGCAATGTTCTCAATGTGGTGGCCAAACAAATCATCCTTACCGTCACCCTCCCCGACGGCGTCACGCCGGTGGACATCATTGGCCGGGAAGGCCGAATCCGTGGGAACCAGATTGAATTATCTATGAACCAACTCTATGGCGGCCAAGAAAAATTTGCACTCATCCAAGTCCGACTGCCCCGATCCAATGCCGGACGTGCTATGACAGTGGCCACCGCCAATGTCACTTACCACGACCCCTATACCATGAAATCTCGGAACGCCACGGGTACTGCAATGGCCAAGTTCTCCAACGACCAGGCCAAAGTAAAGGCATCCACCAATGTCAAAGTGGTCCGAGACTACCAGTTGAACCTTAACGCCCTGGCCCAGGAAGAGGCCATTGAGCTTTCCGATCAGGGTAAACCTGTGGCAGCAGCCCAGGCCCTTCGACAATCAGCCGAAAAACTCAAAGCCGTCGGTACCGTCTACAAAGACAAGGCCCTGATACAAGAAGCCCAAGAAGCCGAAGCCCAGGCTGCCACCCTTGAAACTCAAGGTATGAGCAAAAAAAGCAGAAAAATGTTAAGAACTAAATCCTACCAGATGAAAAACCAGCAGATCAAAAAATAACCATGACTGGCAGAGGATCCATACTCCTGTTTTGGGTACTGCTGATGGTGCCCACCGTGATCCTTTTGGGGGTGGCCTTCAAACTGCTATCCCACGAAGACGCCCGCCTCCGCCAGGCCAATATTGATACGATGATGAACCAGGCCCGAACCATTGCCAGTAAAATTGATCTAACCATTGAAACCGTTCAGAACAACCTAGCCCAAAGTCTGTTGGGGCTTTGGACACCGGACCAATGGAGATCGACCTCCGATGTCCTTCAACACCGGCTGCTAAACTGGGAGCGGAAAAATCCCCTGGTTCGCAACGTGTTCATCTATCACCCGAAAAAAGGGCTTCTATACCCGGAATGCTCCTTGGCCGCTACCAGAGAGGAACGGCAGTTTATCCATCGATTTTCTCCGTTGTTTTCAGGAACACTTGATTTTGAATTAAAGACATCTCAGAAAGAAACACGGCAGGTCTCCCCAAAGGCCATGCCTCGTGCAGAGTTATATAAATTATCCCAGGCACCGTCACGGGCAGCTACCGTGTCAGACTGGATGCCCTGGTTCAGCGAAAATCAGCTGTACATCCTGGGGTGGGTTAAACCCGGAAGAGACGGCCTCGTATATGGTATCGAACTTGAAGTCATGACGCTGCTATCCAGATTGGCAACAGAATTTTTTACCTTGGCACAAAGGCCAACCGCTTATGTGCTTGCAAACGGCAGTGGTACCGTATTGTTACAATCGGGGGATGTCATTGAAGGACACCCCCCCCTAGGTAAAATTGAGGTCTCTCCCCGGCTTCCCCACTGGCGCCTTTGCGTGTATGCCGGTACAGTGGCCGAAAACGATGCCAAAGGATTTATGGCCCTGGCCCTGATGGCATTAAGCCTGTTGCTCATATCCATCATCACCGGCGGGATCCTGATCACCCGGCTGACCCTTTCAAAAATAAAGGATGCCCGGCAAAAAACCTCATTTGTGGCATCGGTTTCCCATGAACTTAAAACGCCACTGACCAGTATCCGCATGTATGCAGAATTGCTTCAATCCCAACGGGTTCGTGATCCTGACAAACAGGCCCAATATCTGAATGTTATTGTCGGGGAAAGCGGACGCCTCACCCGGCTAATCAATAATGTCCTGGATTTTGGCAGGCTGGAACAGGGCCGAAAAATCTACCGACCTGAGCGATTTGATTTGAAAGCATGTCTTGACACCCTCATTTCAGCCCATGCCATACGGCTACAAAAAGCGGGATTTAAAATTATGAAAGTGTTTCCCCCAACACCAGTTGACATTGAAACGGACCGAGATGCCCTGGAACAGGCCGTACTCAACATCATAGACAATGCGTTGAAATATGCCGATTCAGGACAGTTCATTCAATTCACTTTGAACCAGGAAGCGGATGACATCATTCTGGAGATTCAGGATGATGGTCCAGGGATTCCAGACAGCGCCCATGGATTGATTTTTGACAAATTCTACCGGGCTGACACGTCACTGACCGCATCCAAACCCGGCTCCGGCCTGGGCCTGAGTATCGCCAGACAAATGCTACGGGATTTGGGTGGGGATCTATACATTATGCGGTCTGATATTCAACAGCCTGGCACCCCCTCAAAGCGCAACACTGGTGCCAACTTTATCATAAGGATGCCCTGCAATGTCCCCCATTAAAATACTCATCGCCGAAGATGATATGCACATCAGAAACGGACTGGTCGACACCCTTGAAAGCGAGGGGTACCATGTGATAGAGGCCGAAAACGGTATCCAGGCGCTGGACGTGTTTGAAAAAAACGCGGTGGATCTGTTGTTGCTGGATGTAATGATGCCGGGAAAAAGCGGATACGATGTCTGCCAGGCCGTCCGCACCCGTGACAAAACCATCCCAGTGATCATGCTCACCGCCAAAGGGGAAGAGATAGATAAAGTCGTCGGATTGAAACTGGGAGCTGATGATTACATCACCAAGCCCTTTGGTATACACGAATTGTTGGCACGAATTGAAGCGGTCCTCCGGCGTTCATTCCTGTCCAAAACCGATACCCCCCAGAATCAAACACCGTTTACATTCTCAAGATTTACCGTGGATCCAAAAACCTATACACTCATGGATCAAGAGGGGCATACCACAGACATTTCAAAGCGGGAGCTGGATCTTCTCCGCCTTTTTGCCGACCATCCCGGAGAAGTCCTGGACCGAGATACGCTGCTGAACAAAATTTGGGGCATCGACTATACCGGCACCACCCGAACCCTGGACCAGCATATCGCTGTACTCAGAAAAAAAATTGAGACCGACCCCGGCGCCCCCACTGTAATTAAAACCGTCCACGGCATCGGTTACCGATTTATAGCCTAAGGTGATGCAACGATTCATTTATCGGGCATTCTCATGCCTTTAATGACGATGCGCCCGATCCTTAGCCACTATAGGAAACAGATCATGGTAACAGACCGGAATCAGGACGAGAATCAGAAAAAAGGAACCATCGTATTCACCCCAAAAGTGAAATATAGGCATTCATAGCCTAAGTTACCATTGTAAGATTGATGATAGACCAAAAAGTATGACATCAACCGAACCTGCGCAATAAGACAGGGAAAAAGGCAGGTCGGCTTGTGAATTTAGGATTTTCATCGCCCCTGCTATTGACAAGATCCCTTCTCATAACATATAGGTTGTGATGTTTTAAGGGTGCCCGGTTCCCGGCTTAACATCGCAACGCCGTGACTGGGATAAAAGGAAAAACGGTGAAATTCCGTTGCATACCAGCCGTTGCCGTGAACGGGGACGAGGCCTGCATCATGCCACTCTTATACGGGCGTATTTTAAAGCGTCTTTGAAAGGGGAAGGCGCAGGACCAAGATTGATCCGTCAGCCGGAAAGCCTGCCCAAGTGAAACGTACCAAAGGATTTGCCGCTGGAATAAGGATCCTGTGAACCAAACGATTTTGGAGGATACTTATGTCTATGGATGCCAATAAAGCCTTTGGGGCTATCATCACCCGCCTGATCAATAAAGAAAATTTGACCCGCAGACAAGTTTTTGACGCATTTTCTACGATTCTTGATAACGCCACCACCGATATTCAGCAGGGTGCATTCCTGGCGGCCCTCACCGCAAAAGGTGAGACCGCACAAGAAGTGGCAGGTGCCTGGGACGCCATTTATCAGCTGGATACTGCCAAGGTCAGCCTGGATCTGGCCGTAGTCGAAAACGCCGGTACCGGCATGGATACATTCAAAACCTTTAACATCAGCACCGCCGCTTCAATCATTGCTGCCGCCGGCGATGTTCCCATGGCCCGGCACGGGGCCCGTGCCATTTCCTCGACATGCGGCACGGTGGACATGGCTGAAGCCCTGGGCGTAGACGTAGAATGCAGTGCAGACACCGTAGTGAAGAGCATCAAATCCGCCGGATTGGGGCTGTTTAACGGCATGAGTTCCCAAATCCACCCCAACGCCCTGGGTCGAATCCTGTCACAGATGTTCTTCGGGTCAACCTTGAACATTGCCGCGTCTCTGGCCAATCCAGCCCTGCCCGCCATCGGGGTCCGGGGCGTCTATGCCCGAGAAATGATCATGCCCGTGGCTGAAGTGATGACAGAGATCGGATACCGTAGTGCCATCGTACTCCACGGTCAGGTGGGCGATTCAGGCATGGGCATGGACGAGGCCTCCATCTGCGGGTTGACCCATTGCGCAAAAATCACCACAGCAAAGGAATCCGACGCAACTAAGATCACTCAATTCACCATTGACCCCAAACGCCTGGGAATATTCTCAGCCAACGGCGATGATCTGAAACCCGAAGCCGACCAGAGGAGAGAAACTCAACGGTTTGCAGGTCTCATGGCTGGCAAAGAAAACAGTGCCAGAAAAGATGCCGTTCTCCTCAATGCCGGATTGATTTTTCTGGCTACCGGTAAAGTCGGGGATCTGGATCAGGGCATCCACCAGGCCGCAGTTCTCCTGGAAAGCGGCAAAGCGTTTGAAACCCTTGAAGACTGGGTCTCCGCCCAGAACACCGATCCGAAAAAAGGGTTGACAACACTTCACGCCCTGGTTTAAGGCACCCATCATGATGGCGCTTTTAATCATTAAAACCTGCAACCAATACCTGAAATTCAAGGATAATGACATTCTGACGGTGAGCCTGGACAAAGCATCGGTATTTCCCATGACACGGCTGGCAGATGTCAAGGCCCTTGAACATCAGGCCACAGCCGCTGGATACCGGGACGTCATCATAAAAAAACTGATATTGACTGAAGAGGACGTATCATGATTCAAATGGTACTTAATGGATTGGGCGATATGGAACTTCGTCCCCTGCCTGCCATGGCGCCGGGGCCAGGGGAAGTTTTGGTGGATGTGCTGGCCTGCGCCATCTGTCGAACCGATGCAAAAATGTGGGAACAGGGTCATAGAGATCTGGTATTCCCCAGGGTCCTGGGACATGAAATGATCGTCAGGGACCAACAGGGCAATCGGTTTATCGTCTGGCCGGGAGCAAACTGTGGCACCTGTAATTACTGCAGGTCTGGCAAGGAAAACCTTTGCGATGATATGAAAATCACAGGTTTCCACCATGACGGCGGTTTTGCACACAGAGCCGTTTTACCCAAAGCAAGCCTGATTCCCGTACCTGACACGTTGAATCCCCATGTTGCTTGCTTTGCCGAGCCTGTAGGATGTGTGGTAAATGCCTTTGAAAAACTAGCCATTACCCCTGGTCGCCGGATCCTGATTTTTGGCGGGGGCACCATGGGTTTGATCACTGCCATCTATGCAAAATCCCTGGGACTTGCCCCCTTTATCCTGGAAAAAAATGCAGCTAAAATCAAACGGATTTCCCCTATCCTTGAAACAGAGGCGCTGGCCTGCGGCAATGACACCCATGACAGCCTGTTTGATATTGTGATCAACGCATGTCCAGATTATATCGCACTCTGCCAAGCGGTTTCAAAGGTAAACAAAGGCGGGCAGATCTCCTTTTTTTCGGGCATCTCTAAAAATGAAACCGTAGAAACCAACCTACTAAACCTTCTCCACTATAAAGAAGTCGTGATTTCAGGTGCATACGGCATGAGAAAATCGGATATGGCGCAAGCGATCCCCTTTCTCATGGCTCACAGTGATGTTTTGACCCGGCTTATAGAAGATGTGGTTTCCCCGGCGCAGGCCTTGACACTGCTACCGCAGGTATTAAAAGGTCAATCCCTGAAATATATTCTAGATTTTACCGGAAAACGCACTGGCATTGAGACCGCCCCCAAAGCAACGGTGGAACCGGCATCCGACCCGGCCGACACCACCGCAGGGATCCTGTCTAAGAGTCCTTTGATCTCAACGACCCTCAATGCTGTCACGCCGCCCGCTGGCCAGGAGCCTGAAGCCCAGGCCAAAATGGACAATAAGACCAAACCCCTGGGAGCCTTGGGAAAACTTGAGGCTTTAGGAATCCAGATGGCCGTCATCCAGAACACTTTGAACCCGTCAATCAAGCGAAAAGCCATGCTGGTATTTGCCGGAGACCACGGGGTGACCGAAGAAGGGGTATCTGCTTTCCCAAAGGAAGTCACCGGTCAGATGGTGGACAATTTTCTCAGTGGCGGTGCAGCCATCAATGTGCTTTGCAGATGCCATGGCATTGAAATGAAGGTGGTGGACATGGGCGTAGACAAAGAATTTTTCCCCCATCCAGATCTGATCCGGTCCAAAGTTGCCAAGGGGACCCGCAATATGGCACTGGAACCGGCCATGTCCAAGTCCCAGGCTGTGGCAGCCCTGGAAAACGGCGTCAATGCATTTTTGTCATTATGTAAAATTGAACCGTTACACCCTGCCCCTCAGATCCTGGGTTTGGGAGAAATGGGGATCGGCAATACCACATCGGCATCGGCGATCATTTCGGCGGTGACCGGGATTTCACCGGTAAAGTCGGCAGGCCGAGGTACCGGTGTGGACAACAAGGGGCTTTCTCATAAAGCAAAAGTCATTGAACGGATACTCAATTTCCATGCACCATCCCCAGAAGATGGATTCGAAATTCTCAGAACCGTTGGCGGATTTGAATTGGCCGGCATTGCCGGTGCTGCCATCGCTGCCGCGTCACATGGCTGTGCCGTTGTGCTTGATGGCGTCATATCCACAGCGGCCGGTCTTATCGCCTATCTGATCTGTCCAGACATTCAAGGCTACCTGATCTCCGGCCATAAATCAGTTGAAAGCGCCCAGGCCGCTGCATTGGCTTACATGGGACTCGAACCGATAGTGGATCTAAAGATGCGCCTTGGTGAAGGGACAGGGGCGGCACTGACCATCAATCTGGTAGAAAGCGCCTGCTGTATCATGACTGACATGGCATCTTTTGAAGATGCTAAAATTTCCAAATCCCCATCGTAGATAATGGACGGGAATCCCCGGGCACCCAGAATTGTTTTGCAAATCCATTAAATTCCGGGTAACATGCCAGTCTCTTAATAATATGGATCATCCCGATTTCAGGAGATACAATGAATATGAATATTTTAGAGGAATTAAAAGAAAAAGACCTCATATTTGACGGTGGCATGGGCACCATGCTCATCGCCAGGGGGTTGCAGGGCGGCAATGCCCCTGAACGATGGAACCTCACCCGCCCAGAAGATATCCTGGCAGTCCATTCCGCCTATTTTGACGCTGGGGCTGATGTCGCCACTACCAATACGTTTGGTGCATCGGCGTTGAAACTAAAGAAAATGGGGGTTACTGAAACCATGGCGGATATCGTCACCGCCGCAGTTAAAATTGCCAGAGAGGCGGCAGGGCCTGACAGGTTTGTTGCTGGAGACATCGGGGAAGCCGGTGAAATGATGGCGCCCATGGGGCCGCTGTCCAAAGACGATGCCCATTCCTGCTTCAAAGAACAGGCCGAAGCGCTGGCCGAGGCCGGTGTGGACCTGTTCATCATTGAAACCCAGTTTGACCTCAATATGGCGGTGGCTGCCATCCAAGGTGTCCGAGCAGTTACTGATCTTCCCATCGCATGTACCATGACATTCAAACAAACGCCCAAAGGATTTTTCACCATCATGGGGAACCCGCCGGAGGAATCCATGAAGACCCTCGTTGGAGAAGGGGCATCCATTGTCGGTGCCAACTGTGCCATGGGTAGTGATACCATGGTCGAACTGGCCGGTCCCATACGGGATGCCGTGGATGTTCCTATCCTCATTCAGCCCAATGCGGGCCTGCCAGAAACCGGGCCAGACAATACTGTTATTTATCCTGAGAGCGCCGATTTTTTTGCAGACAACCTAATGAAAATTAAGGCGTTGGGGGTTGAAATGGTTGGCGGTTGCTGCGGGACCACACCAGACTATATCCGAACGATTTACAACAGGATACATTCTTAGGGCGGCCCAATATGACCAGAGTCAAAAATTACCCAGGTATCTGATATTTTAATTTATTCATATCAATCGTTAACAACGAATTGAGACATAAGGACTGTAAATATGGTAACAAAAGGTAAAGTCGTTCTGGCTTACTCCGGCGGACTGGACACATCTGTCATCTTAAAATGGCTATTGGAAAAAGGGTACGAGGTATTTGCGTACATGGCCAATATCGGCCAGCAGGAAGATTTTGAAGCGGCTGAAAAAAAAGCGTTGCAGATCGGTGCCTCTAAGGTGTTTATCGAAGACATGCGAAGAGAATTTGTCACCGACTATATTTTTCCGGTTTACAAAGCCAACACCCTTTATGAGGGCCGGTATCTGCTCGGCACGGCCATTGCCAGGCCCCTGATTGCCAAAAAGCAGATTGAAATCGCCAAAGAAGTCGGCGCCGAATATGTCTCCCACGGCGCCACTGGAAAAGGAAATGACCAGGTGCGGTTTGAGCTGTCCTACTATGCGCTGAATCCCGACATTAAAGTCATTGCGCCTTGGAAAAACGCTGAATTCCTCGCCGCATTCAAAGGCAGAACCGACCTGCTTGATTATGCCGAGCGTCATGGCATCCCCACCAAACAAAGTGCTGCCAAACCTTACAGCGAAGATGATAACCTTTTGCACATCTCCCACGAAGCAGGCATCCTGGAAGATCCTGGCGCAATCTGTGATGAAAGCATTTACTCCCACACGGTTTCCCCTGAGAACGCGCCGGATACCCCGACCCGTATCACCATTGAATTCAAGGACGGAATCCCCATACGGGTCAAAAATTTGGAAGACGGAACGGAAAAATCCGATCCACTGGCACTGTTTGAATACCTCAATCAGCTCGGGCGTGAGAACGGCATCGGTCGGCTGGACATGGTCGAAAACCGTTTTGTGGGCATCAAATCCCGTGGTGTGTACGAAACCCCGGGTGGCACCATTCTCCACGAAGCCCATAAAGATATTGAAGGTATTGCCATGGACCGGGAGGTGATGCGTCTGCGCGACATGCTGGCCGCTAAATTTTCAGAACTGGTTTACAATGGCTTCTGGTTCAGCCCGGAAATGGAATTCCTCATGGCTGCCATGGATAAGAGCCAGGAAGTCATTGACGGTGAAGTAACCTTAAAGCTCTACAAAGGCGTGGCATACCCCATCGCCCGAACTTCGCCCTCTTCCCTGTATAACCAAGATCTATCTTCCATGGACATCGAAGGCGGATATAACCAGGAAGATGCCGAAGGATTCATCCGTATCAACGCCATCCGCCTCATGGCCCACAAAAACATTATCGAAGGCAAATAAACCTGACAATCCCTTTTGAGACAAGCGTTCCAGAAAAGGGAACCCATCACAACCACCCAACCGGATCTGCACGCTGCTGATCTGGTTGGGTGGTTTAAGAGAGGTGCTTTACGGTTTTTTGAAAATCCCGGTATCGGCTATGTCCGCTATTGACCGGCTATGGGGGCAATAAACTGGACCTCCGAATCCCATGGAAACAAAATCCAGGTATCCTGGCTCACCTCGGTGACATGGGCATCCACCATCGGTCTTCCTGCCGGTTTTGCATACACCGTCGCAAAATAGGCTTTGGGCAGCATCTCCCGAACCAGCTTGGCTGTTGAACCGGTATCCACCAGATCATCAATGATCAGTAATCCTTCCCCATCCCCGTCTATGGATTTCAATACAGTGGATTCCCCCTGGCTCTGCCAGTCATAACTGGTGATACAAACGGTGTCTATCAGATGAATGTCAAGCTCCCTGGCAATAATGGCCGCAGGCACCAGCCCGCCCCGCGTCACGGCCACAATGCCCTTCCACCTTTTGTTTGGATCGTGAAGCCGCCAGGACAACGCTTTTGCATCCCTGTGCAACTGGTCCCATGAAATGGGGTAACTTCGTTTATAGCGGTCCGCTTTATCTGTCATGCGATGTGCTCCTGTGGGATATCTTTTCTATATTTGACTGTGGACTTTTGATGCGCCTGTTTTATATTAACCGGGAATAAAAGAAAAGTTTAAAATGAACCATCAATACAGGGCAACCATGAACCAGATCACTGAAAAATGCCTTTCCTGCGGCGGGCAACTCATTCTTAGACGGACTTGAATTCGGGTCTATATCTGCTGCAAGTCTTGCGGCACACGACATCCCGATGAAAAATACAAAGATCTCATGGATGACTGGTTAGAAGAACAATTAGCAAACGTTCCCGTCAACCGCCTATAGTTGAAACAGGCGGACGCTAAACTGGAAGCCTGGTAACGCCATGGGGCTTAGCGACTTTAAAGGTGCTGATCATAAGATTAGAAACGCGTTAAGGCATACGGCGTCATATCAATCTGTGGGTTCTGCTCCAGTAGCATATCACAAACGGCTTTTCCCGTCCCCGTGCACAGGGTCAGCCCCAGCATGCCGTGACCGGTGGCGATTATAAGGTTTTTCAAATGATGTGGCCGATCAATGATAGGCATATCATCGTAAGTCATGGGCCGAAGATTGGTCCACTCTTCAATCAACGGCTCTCCTAAAGGCGTTCTCAAATAGGCCGTTGCCCCTGTAATCAGTTTGTTAATGCGTTTTTTGTTCAATGAATGGCTGTAGCCGGAGAACTCCATAGTGCCGCCCAATCGGTAGGCACTTTTCCAGGGGGTGGCCACCATGTTTTTCTCGTAAAGCATTAAGGGATAGGTGGGACAGATCTCAGGGCGAGCCATGGTAAGGCTATAGCCCTTGCCCGGCACTACCGGTAGGTTCAGCCCAAGTTTTTTCGCCAGCAGCGGGGTCCATGCCCCAGCGGCAAGCACTACGGAATCTGCCTCAAATTCACCTTGAGTGGTATATACTTGACGTACGCTGCGGTGTTGAATCGCCACATCCTGAACCTCACAGCCCTCATGAAACACAACCCCCTTTTCTGTCAGTAAGTTGTGCCAGGCAGTCATGAGCAATTCAGGCCGCAAATGCCAATCCGCTTTATTGAGCCACGCTCCTGCCACATCATCCAAAAGTGCGGGTTCCAGTGCAGACAGGCGTTCTCTGTTAATGGGCTCAGCCTCAAGGCCAAATTTTTTTTGAAACGCCTGGGTTTGCGCCTGAGCCTCAAAATGTTGCTTTTCCTTAAATACCGACAAGATCCCGATATCTTCAAAATCACAGGGTAATCCCGAAGTCTCAAAAAAAGATTTGAACAATGTCATGGAATAGGTCAGCAGTTCATATTTAGCCTTTGCAGCAGTGTTCATCCAGGATGGTCGGCATTTTAAAGCGAATTTCGTCAGCCACAAATATTTATCAATGTCCAACTCTGGCTTGATATATAAGGGAGACGTCCCCTTTAAGGCCCGGATCACTTCCGTACTGACAGCACCGGGTGAACACAATGGGATGACATCACTGAAATATAGTAGGCCGCAGTTCCCGTGAGAGGCCCCTTGTCCCACTTCGCCTTTGTCAACCACAGTGACCCGAGCGCCCGATTCAATTAAATAGTGTGCGCATGCCAGGCCGATGACTCCGCCGCCGATGATGATGACCTCTCTGCGATCACCCATATCCCCTCTCCTATGAATAATACGCTTATGGTGCCATTAATGATGATCCTTATAAAAGGCCTTTAGACGCGTTTCAAGGTCAGGGAATCTCTCCTGGCCGGTTAAAGAAACGCAGGCACGCAGCCCTTCATGCCGTTCACTTCCCGTGGTGATTAATGAAATCGCACTGATGCCGTAGTAGAGCAGTTCTTCTACCAGTTCCACCCCGCTGAATCCCGGATATGAGATGGTAAAATAAAATCCGTCGGCAATTTTCTGATTATCATCCATATCATAGACGATATTAAAGCCATTATCTGTGAACAGCTTCTTCATGACTTTGGCCCTGTCGCCATATTCTTTGACATGGTCCACAAAATTGTAGCTGCCGTTGTTCACGACCTTCAACAGCCCGGCCAATCCCCATTGATTGGAATGGGAAACGCCAGAGGTCAAGGCATACATGGCGCCAAAAATATAGGCGTACCCAAACTTATCGCTGCCAAACCAAGGTTCGAGGTTATCCCCTTTAGATTGGAACAATCTATTTGAGATACCTGTCATTCCGATTCTCTGGCCCGCCAGAGAAAAAGATTTTGAACTTGAAATGAGAAGGATGTAATTATCCGTGTAATTGGCAACCGAAGGAATAAAAGGCGCCTGGCCAGGAACAGAGTAGTTTTTTCTGAAATCCATACCAAAATAGGCCAGGTCTTCCATGACCACGCAATCATATTTTGTCGCCAGCTCACCGATGACCTGAAGCTCTTGATCTGTAAAGCAAAACCATGCGGGGTTATTGGGGTTCGAGTATAAGATTGATGCAATATCCCCGTGGCATAGATAAGATTCAAGTTTTGCCTTCAACTTGTCCCCTCTGTAATCATACACATCAAAATGTTCATAGGGCGCACCAATCACATTGGCCTGGTGTTTGTTCACCGGAAATCCCGGATCAATGAACAGG
>PDWJ01005215.1_pt1 | contig 19908 bp, 10 predicted proteins | sample 1430881 | NCBI WGS metagenome assembly PDWJ01 (sample SAMN01162460, study PRJNA174530) | Oral metagenome, whole genome shotgun sequencing project. | biome: Marine environment; feature: Marine mammal; material: Swab sample of the gingival sulcus; isolation source: swab sample of gingival sulcus...
TTATACGGTTAATGAATAGGGATGGGCTATTATGCACCATCAGTCTATTAAAGAACAATAGTTTGTTGTAATTTTTACTTACGCTTTTGTTCGATGGGGGTTATTGGTGTCAATTTATGGTTGTAGCTTTAAATAGACATCATTTATTGCTAACCTCTGTAACATTTTATTACAAACTCTCCTTTTATGTTTTATTAATGTATCTTTGAATAGGTTTGTTATTTACTTTTTAATAATAAGAGCGTATGATTTAGCGAAAATAGGCAGTACGGCATATATAATATCATCAGCATAATAATAGCATGGTAAGAGCTGTTATTGATTATTATAGTTATCGTTGTGCGGTGGTTAGCCAGACGAGCTTATTTTTTATCTTAAATAACAGGAGAAACACATGCAAGTAAACACCCTTTCAAAGGCTCTAACAAGTGTATTATTGGCTACAGTTGCAACCTCATCTATGGCAGCAACTGGCAGTTTAACAGAAAATGCAGGCAATAAACTAACACAAGTGACAGATTCAATCTATACCTCATTGACTGGTAAAACGGTTAATGATGTTGTAGTTAATCCGCCTGTTACCTTGTTCGATTACAAAGAAGCTGATTCTAGTTATGAAGATGCTTACGTAAATGGCTCTTTGAATATTAACGATTCCAAAGATACTAAGACTAGCTATGATTTAAAATTAGGTCTAGATTACGAAAAAGTGATGTCAGGTCCTGATGCGAATGTTAAATATGAAGCAGGTCTTAATGGTCAGGTTTCTAAAAGTGGTGAGGACGACGCTGAGCGTACTGAAAACTATCAAGGTCATGCATCTGCCAACTACGATAAATATTTTAACCCACAAGCGAGCAATGCGTTTTGGTATGGTAAAGGTGAGATTGCTATCCAACAAAAACAAGGTGATGACTATGCTGGTCTAAAACATCCAGCAGTTGGCGTAACCGGTGGTTTGGGTTATGGTCGTGTGGTTAATGTCACGCCAATGGCAAGAGCCATGCGTGTGATAGAAGCACTTATCAAAAATGGTAACTTATCACGTGTACCGAGTGCTGCAACGTATCAGCGTATTGCCCAAGTTGTTGCTAAAGAAGATGAGTATCGTAAAAAGTATTCAGAAAAGCGATATGCACAGTATTGGATTAATGATATTGAAAAAGCTTTAGGTGCTAATGTTGGTCCAGCGGGTACAATCCGTATTTATGAAGTGTTGAATGATGAAAAAATCTCGACTCGCAAATATGGTTGGGACGTGCGTGCTGGTGTTGGTGCGACTTTGAGCGATTACAATGGTAAAAGTGGTAATCCATTGCTAGAGTTACAAGGAAACTACTACTATCCAATTAGTAACAGAACTCAATTCTCTAACGAAGCAAGAATAAATGCTGTTTTAGATGACGATGATGATAGCTATACCTTTACTAATGAAATGGGTTTAACTTATGAATTGACGGATCGTGTCGATTGGGAAAATACGTGGAACCTAAGTTATGTAAATAATGAAAATTTACCTGATGTAACTAGTAACACGCTATCTTCTTCGTTCTTGTACGAATTGTCAAATTCACTAGACTATGAAGCAACGGTTAAGTTGTCTCATGTTGATGAAGAAGATGCAGAAAGCACCTTTGATAAAGGTCTGTACATGGGCGTAAAATACCGTCTTAAGTAAATTTCGTTGATTGATTGAACGAAATGACAACGAAAAGATAATGAAAAGCTCTATAGGCGATGGTCTGTGGAGCTTTTTTATGTTCTATTAGTTTTGGTGATTGTATGGTAACACAAGGATATTTTTTCTATTTTTGCAATTAAACAATTATTTACTTGATTTATTATCTATCGTCACCATAAAATACAAGCGTATTAAAAATTCACATAGTTGATTTTTTAAAACAGTTGCATTTTTAATACCTCTTAATACCCAGCCAACATTCTTATTCAAGAATTGGGCGTGTTAAGCTTGCAAACTTAGCATGCCCTGAGCCATTAATTTTCAACCATTTTATGATGGTCTGTTATAACTGTCGATGTTGTGAACTTTATTGCAACAAGCTAACGGTTTATTTTGCCTAATTATCAGTCACTATTTTGAATTATTGTAAGGAATTTCATGTCAAGTTTTACACCTGATTTAACATTGCACTCAGCATTTATGCTGGTGGAACATCGTAACATTGAATCATTATCGCTTAATGTTATTATTGCAAAGCATACACAAACAGGGGCGATGCACTACCACCTCGCTCACCCTAGTGAAGAAAATGCTTTTCTAATCGGTTTTCGCACTCAGCCAATGGACTCTAAAGGTGAGGCTCATATCTTAGAGCATACCGCCTTGTGTGGTTCAGCAAAATATCCTGTGCGTGACCCATTTTTTTCGATGATTAAACGTTCGTTAAATACTTTTATGAATGCGATGACTGCATCTGATTGGACAGCTTATCCCTTTGCCACCCAAAATAAAAAGGACTTTTTTAACCTATTATCTGTTTATCTTGATGCCACTTTTTTTCCAAACTTGCACCCATTGGATTTTGCTCAAGAGGGCATTCGTGTGGAGCTTGATGAAGCGGACAAGCCACAGTTTAAGGGTATTGTCTTTAACGAGATGAAAGGGGCGATGAGTGGTGAGATTGAACAGCTTTATCATGCTTTAGCTTATCATCTATATCCAACGACCACTTATCATTATAATTCAGGTGGTGATCCTGCCGATATTCCAGATTTAACGCATGCAGAGTTGTTGGAGTTTCACAAAACTCATTATCACCCTTCAAATGCTGTCATTATGAGCTTTGGCGATATTCCTGTGGCTGAGGTACAGACACGCATTCACGAAGACGCACTGGCAGAATTTACGGTTGGGCATAAGCATGCTTCGGTTGCTGAGCAACGCTTTACTGCACCAATTGCCGTGACTGATACCTATCCTGTTGATAGTGTTAGCAAAGAGCAAACCCACCATGTATTAGCATGGTTATTGTCCAGTATTACCGACCCTCGAGAGCGTTTAGCATTGCGTTTGTTAGATGGTTTATTAACCGAGCATTCAGGGTCTCCATTACAAGCGTATCTTGAAAGCCACCCACTGGCAATCGCTCCGAGTCCATTAGTGGGTCTGGATGATAGTAATTATGAAATGGTGTTTTTTGCAGGGGTGCGAGGGAGTGAAGAAGAACACGCACAAGCGATAGAAGATGGTATTTTGCAGTTGTTTGAGCAGTTAGCTGAGACAGGTTTTGATGATGAAAGTATTGAGACCATTTTACATCAAATCGAACTTGACCAACGTCACATTGGTGGTGATGGCATGCCCTATGGTTTAAACTTGATGATGGAAGGCTTTAACACCGCCATTCATGACGGTAATCCTATTGACGTATGGCAAATTGATGAGCATTTAGACTGGTTGCGTGAACAGCTAACAGACCCGAACTGGTTATCAAATCTGCTTAGAAAATATTTGATTGATAATCCGCACCGAGTCCGCCTAAGTCTAGTGCCTGATGCTAATAAAAATGCTGAGCTTGCCAAAGCAGAGCAAGCACGATTGGACGATATTGCCAGTCATTTAAGCGAAGAAGATAAACTTGAGCTGAGACAGCAAGCCAAAGCCCTTGCTGAGCGTCAATCTGCTCCAGATGACTTAAGCTTATTACCAAAAGTTGGACTAGAAGATGTACCAGAGCAGATACATTTAAAAGAAGGCATGGAAAAACAAGTGCGACTATCAGGTAAAGACAGCATTCTGTATCAATATGAAACAGGTACAAATGGCTTGTATTATTATCAAGTGGTGATTCCATTATTAGATATATTATCACCGAATACAGTTGAGCATGACCGTATTATTAACCACCCATTATTGCCTTTATATCTGGGATTAATCACTGAATTAGGCACGGACAAGCTGAATGCTCGTGAGCTACAAGCCAAACAAGCCTCCCTATCATCAGGGGTAACCGCTCGCATTAGCCAACGTACCAGTAAAGAGAACCCGAATCAGCTTAGTAGTTATTTTGTGGTGGCGACCCGTGCCTTAACTCGTAAACCTGAAGCGATTGAATTACTAAAAGAAGTCATTCATGACAGCGTCTTTAGCGAACATGAGCGAGTCAAAGAGCTACTAAAACAAAAACAAACAGGGTGGGAATCTCGCATTGCTCGTGCTGGGCATGCCTATGCCTTGCAAACGGCTAGCCGTGATATGTGCCGTCAATCGCACCTAGAGTATGTGCGTAGTGGTTTGCCTGCCTTGCGAGCGTTAAAATTGTTCTTAGAACAGGCAGAAAATGATGAGCATGAATACGATAAACTTGCAAATGCCTTGATGACCCTACATCAAAATATCATCAACCTACCAAAGCAAGCCATTATTATCTGTGAACAAGAAGAGATGCAACGCCTATCGGATTTAATCGTCCAAAGTTGGCAAGAGGATATGACCAGTCCAGAGCAACAAGCACAACTTGCCAGTTGGCAGGCGGACATAGATCTTGACATTCCTGCTGAGTTTATTCAGCCATTGACTGCAACTGAACAACTGACAGGAGCAAATAGTAAAGACATGGCATGGCTGGTCGCCACCAATGTTTATCACAATGCCAGTGCTTATCAAGCTACGCCAGCCGAACATCCAGACACGCCAGCATTGATGGTATTAGCTCCTTACTTACGCAACGGTTATCTACACAGTGCCATTCGTGAGAAAGGCGGTGCTTATGGCGGTGGGGCAAGCTATGATAGCAACAGCAGTTCTTTTAGGTTCTATAGCTATCGAGACCCACATTGTCAAGAGACCTTTGAGCATTTTAACAATAGCATTGATTGGCTATTGAATGAAGAACAAAACCCAGCCCAGCTTGAAGAGGCAATCTTAGGGGTTGTTTCAGGTATGGATAAACCAGGTTCCCCAGCAGGCGAAGCAGTGAAAGCATGCTTTGCTAAACTGCATGGTCGAGAACAAGAGTGGCAACAGTCAGTACGCCATAGACTGCTTAATGTCACCCTTGATGACCTACAACGAGTTGCTAAACAATACCTAAAAGATCAACCGCACACTAAAGCTAGCATCGCCCCTTATGATAAAGCAGACGACCTAGAACAAATGGGCTTTGTTGTTGAGAAGATTGGTTAGAAATAGGGTAGGGCAGAATATTTATAAAATTATCGCACTATTGATAGTTCGTGTAAAAAGATGATTTGTCAAAAAAAGGGACATCGCCTAGCCAATGAATGTTAATTTTGTTAGAATCACTCATATTATTATGGGTGATTTTTTTGTTTAATAAAAGGCGCTTAGCATGTTGAGTGTCATGTTAAGTTATAAGCAAAAAATAATAAGCAAAGCATAGAACAAATAAATTGATGATAAATTTTGCCGAGTTAAATAGACTTAACTCTTTGAAATATAAGATAAAAAACTTGACACAGGTGGTAAATGTGATAAAATACACAGCACAGCACAGCACAGCACAGCACAGCACAGCACAGCACAGCACAGCACAGCACAGCACAGCACAGCACAGCACAGCACAGCACAGCACAGCACAGCACAGCACAGCACAGCACAGCACAGCACAGCACAGCACAGCACAGGCATAAATTATAGCCTATTTTTGTCAAGCCCTTTTTTAAACGCTTGTTTAAGCGTAGGGGGCTAAGATGACAACGATTCCAACCGAAGTTTTATTCGCCGACGTTCATCAAACAAAGAGCGATGCTCCTCTTGAAAATCCCCAACTTGCCATTTTAAAACAACATTTCCCTAATTGTTTTGATAAAAATGGGGCATTCCTACCTGAAAAATTAACCGAATTTGTACAAGCAAGTGATACCCCAATTAATAAAGAGGCGTATTCCTTGCAATGGCTAGGAAAATCTTATGCAAAATTATTACGAGATTTACCGCCACAGACGCTACTTTGCGAAGATAAACAGCATAACAATCAAGAAGATAATAAAAACAGTCAAAACTTGCTGATTAAAGGTGATAATTTAGAAGTATTAAAACACCTCAAAAATGCCTATAACGAAAAAGTAAAGATGATTTATATCGACCCACCGTATAACACAGGTTCGGACGGTTTTGTTTATCAAGATGATAGAAAATTTAGCAAGGATCAATTGGCTGAACTGACAGGAATGTCCCTTGATGAGGCGGAAAGGGTACTAAAATTCACCGATAAAAAATCGAACTCGCATTCGGCATGGCTAACTTTTATGTATCCACGCCTGTATATTGCTCGCACTTTATTGCAGCAAGATGGGGTGATTTTTATCTCCATTGATGATAATGAAGTGGCACAGTTGCGTTTGTTGTGTGATGAGGTTTTTGGGGAAGAGAATTTTGTTGGGCAATTTATTCATAAAAATAATTCTTCTAAGAACCAAGCGAAATTATTAAGTGTTTCAACGGAATATTTTTATTGTTATGCGAAAGATATTTATAAGTTGCAAAGCAATTATATTTGGCGTTTAGACAAGAAAGGTGTTAAAGATATTGCCAAATTATTTAATAAATTAAAAAAAGAAGGCATAACATTAGATGAAATTAACAATGAGGTGAAAGAGCTGTACAAAAGACCAAAATATGCTCATTTAAGCCGTTGGAATAAAGTTGATGAAAGTGGTGTATTCAAAGATGCTGACTTATCAAGGGAGGGTGGTTCAAAAAATTATACAATTATTAATCCACATACAGGAAAAGAATGCCTTATTCCTAAACGTGGTTGGGGAAAATCTTACGAAGAATTATTACGTTTACAAGAAGAAAATTTAATTTGGTATGGTGATGAAAATACCCCGCCAAGTATGAAAGATTATATAAACGTAGATGATAAATCTGTACCTGATAATTTTTGGTATTATGACAATTCAACAGATACAAGAAATATTAAAAACTTATTTGGTTTTTTGGCTTTTGAAAATCCAAAACCTGTGGAAATGATAAAAAATATAATGCAATTGCATTTAGGAAAAAACGACCTAATCCTAGATTTCTTCGCAGGAAGTGGTACAACCGCCGATGCCGTTATGCAACTTAACGCCGAAGATGGAGGCAATCGTCAATTTATTTTAGTGCAACTTCCCGAACCGATAGACCCAAAAAAATCAAAAACTGCCTATGATTTTGTAAAAAATGAATTGGACGTTGTAGAACCTACAGTTTTTGATATTACCAAAGAACGTATTATTAGAAGTGCCAAGAAGATTTTAAATGAAAATGACGTAGAGACAGGGCATGCCCTGTCTGTACAAGGCTTTAAAATTTATGAAACGGTTGATAATTTCTGTTTAACAACTGACGAGGAATTATCACCAAACCAAGAAATGTTTCCTAAACAAAGCCTTACCGATAAGCAGTACCAAACCCTACTCACCTCGTGGCGATTGCACGATGGTAATCGCTTAACCGATGGCGTAAGCATAAAAAAACTCGCTGATTATACCGCCTATCTTTGCGATAAAAACCTCTATTTATTGCACCCTAATTTTAACTCGGACAGTATTAAAGATTTAATTGAATGTTTGGATAAAGAGCCTAATTTTACGCCTAATCGCATCATTTTTTACGGTGAGCATATCGACAGTGGCAAGCAAAAAGAATTACAGCAAGCACTCGATAGCTATGCCAATAAAAAAGATTTAAAAATCAGTTTATTAGCGAGATATTAACATGGCAGGCTTTAATTACGAAAAAAACTTACCGCACCAAGAGCATGCGGTGCAAGCGGTACTGAGTGTCTTTGATGGTGCGACTATTGAGCCAACAGCCACCAGTGGTGAAAATCCCCACGTTGTCATCACTGATAATTGCCTGACGGACAACCTGCAACGCATTCAAAAAATTAACCAAATTGAAGTGCCGTTTGATAAATCTAATGTGCTAGACATTATGATGGAAACAGGCACAGGGAAAACTTATACCTATACCAAAACGCTGTTTGAATTGCATAAACAGCTCGGCATTTTTAAGTTTGTTGTTATTGTGCCAACCTTATCCATTAAAGCAGGCACGCAGAGTTTTTTGCATAGTAATGACCTTAAAAAACATTTTCAGCTTGATTTTGCAGGAGATTATGGCAATGCTGAAATTGAGCTATATGTCGTTGAAAGTAAGAAAAATAGCAAAAACAAAAAACACAGTACGCCAACGCAAATCATCCGCTTTATCGGTGCGGACAACCAACAAAAAATCCATATTTTGCTGATTAACCAAGGTATGGTCAATTCCGATACCCTCGCAGGCACGGATAAAGGCAATGACGGTAGCCGTTTGATTAAAGATAACTTTGATAAACCGATAGAGGCACTTGCGAGCATTAATCCCTTTATCATTCTTGATGAACCACATAAATTCAAAGCCGATAATAAAACGTGGCAAAATATCTTAAAACTTGAGCCACAGTTTATTATTCGCTATGGGGCAACTTTCCCCATTACCGAAAATAAAAAAGCCAAAACGAAAAAAATCGACTATCGTAATTTATTGTACCGTTTGACCGCCATTGATGCCTTTAACCAAGATTTAGTTAAGGGGGTAAAAGTCTTTATGGAAGACGTGCAAGGCGATGACGGTACCAAAATTACGTTAAAAGGATTTGAAAAAAAAGGTAAAGAAAATCAAGCTATTTTTGAGTTAAAAAGTAATAGCCGAAAAGAAACTTTTTACTTAGAAAAAGGCGATAGTTTAAACAAAATTCACCCTAAAATTGATGATTTAATCATTGAAAGAATTAATAAAGATACAGCCGTTATTAATGGCTTTGAACGAAAAAAAGGCTATGTGATTAATCCGTATTGTTATTCTGATAGTTTAGCCGACAAAATGATGCGTCTTGCCATTACCGAACATTTTGATGTAGAAAAAGAATTACTAACGCGTCCTAATGGCAAAATCAAACCACTTACTCTATTTTTTATTGATGATATTGCTGGCTATCGAGATGGCAATAAGCTAACAGGGAGCTTAAAAACCAAATTTGAGCAGTTTTTAACCGCAGAAATACAACAGCGTTTAGCCACAGAAACCGATAGCGATTACAAACAATATTTGCAACATACGCTTGATAATCTATCGCTGACACACGGCGGATATTTTTCCCAAGATAATAGCGACAAAGACGAAAAAATCGAACAAGAAGTCTTTGAGATACTGCATGATAAACAGTCATTATTATCACTTGATAACCCAAGGCGTTTTATTTTTTCAAAATGGACATTGCGAGAGGGTTGGGATAATCCCAACGTGTTTGGTATTTGTAAATTGCGTTCTAGCGGCAGTGAAACTAGTAAGTTACAAGAAGTCGGACGCGGATTACGGTTGCCTGTTAATGAATACGGTGGACGGGTTAAAGACGGCGATTTTAAACTGAATTATTTTGTCGATAATACGGAGAAAGACTTTGTAGAAAAGTTGGTCAGCGATATCAACCAAAGCCGACCGCAAGCAGTGATTTATCACGAATTATCCGATGAATTAATAAGTCAGATTGCTAGTGCCTACTCAGAGACTACGAAACGAAAAATCTTCAATGAGTTGGCCGACAGTGGCATTGTTGATGATGACGGACAATTTATCCAAGACGACAGCCTTGCCCAAATAAAAAAACGCTATCCTAATGCGTTTGCTAGCTTTGATAAACTCAAAGATAACAAAGTAGGGCATGCCAATAAGAAAAAATTCAAAGTTGCCATGCGAGTAGGTAAATATAATGAACTACAAGCACTGTGGGAAAAAATCAATGAAAAAGTCATTTTGCAATACAATATTGTCAATGAAGAGGATTTTTTAAGTTTGCTTGTCAAATACTTAAAAGAGAATAAAAGCAGATTCACCCAAACAGGTATTAAAACCGTTAAAAGAGAAATTAATATTGAGTATAACCATGCCCAAAGTGTAGGCGATGACAGTATTTATGAAAAACACTTTCAGCCAATTTGTGAGATGAGTTATGGTGAGTTTTTACAGAAACTATCACAAGTGGCGTTTATTAAGGTCTCAACTTTGCATAAGGCGTTTTATCAATTAAAAGAGGAGATTGCTATTGAAAAATTTCTCAATCAACAAACGATTAATGCCATTAAAGCAGGGTTTAATCGCTTTTTGCTGTTTCATTCTTTTACCGATTTTAAAATTCAATACAATCACATTGATAGCAAGGTGCACCCGACCAAATTTACTGACAAGCAAGGTAAGCCGTTAAGTGAAGTAAATGCATCAGACTTAGGCGTACATACAGATGAAAGTAACAGGGTACTTAAGAATTACCTGTTTGAAAGCGTGTTTTATGACAGCGATATTGAGCGAGACAATATTGTTTCTGATGAAATCAAAGAAGTCACCGTTTTTACCAAAATCCCGAAAAACTCAATTAAAATCCCTGTCGCAGGTGGTGCTACTTACTCGCCTGATTTTGCCTATATCATCAAAAAGGATAGTGGTGATGTACTTAATTTAATCGTAGAAAGTAAAGGCGTTGATGGTAGTGATACGTTGCGAGACGAAGAAAAACAAAAAATTAAACATGCTGAACAGTTGTTTCAACAATTAGGCGATGGCTTAAACATTCAATTTATCTCGCAGTTTAATCAGGATAAGATGGTGGCGTTAATAAGAAACTGCACTGAAATAACCTAACCTAACCTAACCTAACCTAACCTAACCTAACCTAACCTAACCTAACCTAACCTAACAAAAAAAGCGTCCCTTCCCAGAGACGCTTTTTTTTAAACACAATCAGTCAATCAAAAACCAACTAAGCCAGTAAATCCTGATACTTGACACCAACCATATTCTTAGCAACTCGCAATACTTGCGTACTATAGCCAACTTCATTATCGTACCAAATATATACAGTGGCATGATTATCAGTAACAATGGTGGCTTGCATATCAATCACACCAACGGTTTGACTACCCATAAAGTCGCTTGATACCGCCTCAGTTGAGTTGGTTACGCCAATCTGATGTTGCCATTGCAATGATTTAGTCGCTTGCTCTAAGTAAGCATTTAATTCATCTTTGTCCGCTGGAGCAGTGGCAAGGTTTAGATTTAAGATTGCCATACTCACATTCGCTGTTGGTACACGGATAGCATTCCCTGTTAATTTGCCATTAAGTTCGGTTAATACTTTACCAACTGCTTTAGCCGCTCCTGTTGTGGTAATAACCATATTAAGCGGAGCAGAACGTCCACGACGGTCTTTTTTATGATAATTATCAATCAGATTTTGGTCATTGGTATAAGAGTGTACGGTCTCAACATGACCTGTGGTGATACCAAATTTATCATGAATCACGTTTAAAGTTGGGGCAATGGCGTTAGTCGTACAGCTGGCAGCACTGACGATCTTATCATCAGCAATCGTGTCTTCATTACAACCATACACGATGTTTTTAATATCGCCTTTGGCAGGAGCAGTTAGCAATACCTTTTGTACGCCTTTGGCTTTTAGGTGCTGACCGAGCTTTTCTTCATCAGTCCAAATACCTGTATTATCAATAACCAACGCATTATCAATGCCATAGCTGGTATAGTCAATTTCACTTGGGTTATTGGCATAAATCACTTGCACAAAACGCCCGTTAATAATCAAGCTATTATTTTCTTCATCAATTTGAATATCAGCGTCAAAGTTACCATGTGCAGTATCATGGTTTAATAAAGTAGCACGCTTAAATAAGTCACTTGCCCCCGCTGGACGCACAACAATGGCTTTTAGTTGCAAACCTTTATCAGTCGCAGTATTTGCCATTAATAAACGAGTCAAGATACGACCAATGCGACCGAAACCATAAAGCACTACATCAACCGCTTTGTTGGCGTCAGTTGGAGTAACTTTTGCGAGGCAATCTTCAATCGATGCACCACTTACCGCTAATTGAGCGATGTCCACTTGTAAGGCTTTGCTATCTTTAGCAACCAGTGCTTGCAATACAGCAATGCTATTTTCTAAAGATAAGTCATTACGATTATGCAGACGGATAACTTGGCTTGCTGATAGATTGGATAAATTATGCCCAAATATCTCAATGATATTATCATTGACATTGAGTTGCTGGACTAGCCCAATCAATTCAAGGGCTTGAGTTTGTTGTTGTAATTGTGTTTGCAAATGTTGGGAATGTAGGGATTTTAGAGTATCAGATTGGCTCATTGTAGTTCCTTGAGTTTGTTAAAAGTTTGTTTGCTAAGAGTTCGACGAAAGTCGTATAAAACTGCACCATATTGTAACTTTTAATGCCTTTATTGGCAAATATTTCCAGCAGATATTTCAAGAGTTACGGAGCTAATCCTGCTGTCTGCTCTTATCTCACCTTGTCGATGGCTTGCGTGGTTATGGCTAGTTTCATTCCTGCTCCACGAGACTGCTCCTAGCCATACCACGCATAGCCATCGCCTTCGGCTCGATACCGCTACCATCAGGGCTAAACCGCTCTGTTATACAAACTTTTACTTTAAAAATCAAACATCTATTTTACTCGGTGCGTACAACGCAAAATCCGTTGTATCAATTAAATTTATTTTTAGAAACTGAACCATAGATACAAGAGTGCGTTATACGCATCATTGCATTCACGATGTTTGATTATTTTGTGGATTTTGTTTCTCAATCCACGCCTCTTTTGCTATATATTTTCAATTTCTACCTTAGTCAAACCTGTATGCTCGATAATAAATTCTATGGGCATACCTGCTTGTTTTAAACTTTTAGCAATTGCTAGTGCTTTGTTGACTTCGCCAATTTCAATGCCCTCTTCACGCCCTTCTTCACGAGCATCCTCAATCCCTGATTTCCACGTCGCATAATTATCACGCAATGCCTTTAGGCTGGCTTGATAACTGTCATAGTCACTGCCTGTGAGACTGGCTATCCTTGCTGTATCAAATGCCTGTATAAATATATCATCATTAAATATCGCTGGAATTTGTTCAAAATCTTCCAAATGTTTAATAAAGAATAACCATTTATCCAGTCTGGTTGTCAGTTGACTTTCTATCTTTTTAAAACTGGGCATTTCTAGATAGATAAAGGTGAGTTTGTCATAAAATATTTGGTTGTGTTGGTCTTTTAGTTTAATGGTGTGAATGACGTCTCTTTTCTCATCATCATTATTTATCATAAAGTCAACAATACCAATACAATAAACAGCGGAAAGGAAGTAGTCCCAGTTGCCTTTTTCTGCCTGTTCTTGAATGGGGAAAGTTGAATAATAAACCGTCCTTTCTTTAAAGTATTTGTGTCCTACTTTTTGCATTTCAACGATAAAGCGTTCGCCTGTGGTACTTTCACAGTAGATGTCATAGACGGCTTTTCTGCTGTTGTCATTTGCTCCGAGTTGTTCGGTATTACGGAAGTTTAATTCTTTGATTTGATGATATTCAGGCAATAGCGAGTTTAAAAAGTCCATCAGTTGTGGTTTGCTTGCTTCTTCGCCAAATATTTTTTTAAAGCCGTAGTCCGTATAGGGGTTTAAGAATGTGCTCATAAAAGTGTTCCTTTTTTGGCTTGTGGATAGTTGCGGTTTGCTTGTGAAATTAATTATAGCACAAAGCAACAAACGACTAGACCAAAAATGGAACTCCGTAGGCTGGGGTTCACCCCAGCGAACCATAAAATCTCTGCATTTGTTGCATTTGTTGCATTTGTTGTATTTGTTGTATTTGTTGTATTTGCTCCTTCCCCCTTCTCGCCCCCTAATTTACCAAATTAACCCACCATTCATCAATAATGATTGACAGATAAAAAAAGGGGGGGGGTATTATAGTCAGGTAATTTAATAAATCAAGTAGTTTTTAGTGATTTTTTGTAGGTATTCGTTAGTTAAAAATTTAAAGGAATTTGATATGCAAGATTTAACAGCAAAATACGCAAATGCTCGCAATTTGCAAAAGACCGCTTTAGTGCTGGCAATGGCGATGGTAGCGTCGCCGAGTTATGCAGGTGATGTGGTTGGTAATTCAAGTAACAGAGCCAATGGTGCCGATGCAGGCGTGTTTGCAGGGAAGGATAACACCGCCAATGATTACCGCTCAGGCGTGTTTGCAGGGATGAAAAACACCGCCAGTGGTATTGATTCAGCCGTGATTGCAGGGCAGAGTAACACCGCCAGTGGTAACTATTCAGCCGTAGTTGCAGGGAAGAAGAGCACCGCCAGTGGTGAATACTCAGGCGTAGTTGCAGGAAAATATAACAAAGCCGAAGGTACGCATTCCGTGGTCATTGGTGGCGGTGGCGATAGCGAAGACCTAGGCAACCTCGCCGCTGGCGACAACACCATCGTCGGTGGCGGAAAGGCAAATAAAATCTATGCTAATAACAGTATTGTCTTTGGCTCAAATAACACCGTAGGGGCTACTGGCAATGTACAGGACAATGTTTATATCATTGGTTCTCACGTTGATGCCACTAATATTAGCAATGCCGTTGTCTTTGGTGATAATTCCACTGCCGTGGCAAATGCCATTTCTGTTGGCTCAGCAGGTGGTGAACGCCAAATTAAGTTCGTCAAAGCAGGCACTGATGACAGCGATGCCGTCAATCTCGGGCAGTTAAACGACAAGCTCGGTAGCAAAGTCGATAACAGTGATTTTAACACCTATAAAACCGAAACCAGCACCGCCTTAGATACAAAAGCCAACCTCAACGCCGATAACCTCAGCGATGCCAATGTTAATCAATGGAAAACCAAACTCGGCGTGGGCGTGATTCCAGGGCACGACAACACCGCCAGTGGTTCTGACGCAGGCGTGTTTGCAGGGTCGGATAACAACGCCAGTGAACATCGCTCAGCCGTGATTGCAGGGCAGAGTAACACCGCCAGTGGAAAAGATTCAGCCGTGATTGCAGGGCAGAGTAACACCGCCAGTGATTACGCTTCAAGCGTGGTTGCTGGGCATAACAACACCGTCAGTGGAGAAGATTCAGCGGTGGTTGCTGGGCATAACAACACCGTCAGTTATAATCGCTCAGCCGTGGTTGCTGGACATAACAACATCGCCAGTAGTTTTAACACAGGCGTGTTTGCAGGGCAGGTTAACACCGCCAGTGGGGGAGACTCAGCCGTGCTTGCAGGGGCGGGCAATACCGCCAGTGGTGAACGCTCAGCCGTGATTGCAGGGCTTGAAAACTCCACCAGTGGTCTAAACTCAGCCGTGATTGCAGGGGATAGCAATACCGCCAGTGGTCAAGGTTCAGGCGTGATTGCAGGGGAACAAAACACCGCCAATGGTTCAGATTCAGCCGTGGTTGCAGGGAGGTGGAACAAAGCCTATGGCGAAAAATCGGTTATCCTCGGTGGTACAACGAATACCACGGGGGATGTCGCTGATCCGACTAAAGGTGTATGGTCAGCCGTGATTGCAGGAGATGAAAACATTGCCAGTGGTCGAAACTCAGCCGTGCTTGCAGGGGGTCAAAACACCGCCAGTGGTAATTTTTCAGGCGTATTTGCAGGTGGGGGAAACATTGCCAGTGGTATAGCCTCAGGCGTGCTTGCAGGGGGGGTAAATACCGCCAGTGGTAAAAATTCAGGCGTGCTTGCAGGGGAGAGAAATACCGCCAGTGGTAAACGCTCAGCCGTGCTTGCTGGGTGGAAGAACAAAGCCGAAGGCGAGCATTCCGTGGTGCTCGGTGGCGGAGGCGAAGATGCCGATGGTAATTCTCTCGGCAATATCGCCGCTGGCAACAACACCGTCGTCGGTGGCGGACAGGCGAATAAAGTCTATGGTCATAACAGCATTGTCCTCGGCACCTACAACGAAGTCGGCGCAGTGGGCGATGTGCAAGAAAAAGTCTATATCCTCGGCCACCACAACAAAATCGGCTCAGACTCCTTTGTTCTCGGCTCCAACGTCAATAACCCCGACGTCAAGAATGCCGTTGTCCTAGGTGATAGCTCGACCGCAGTCGATGGCGCAATCTCCGTTGGCTCCAGCGGCGGCGAACGCCAAATTAAATTTGTCGCCAAAGGTGCTGATGACACTGATGCGGTGAATGTTAAGCAGTTAAATGAAGCACTTGCTGGGGCTGGTGGTGTTGATTTAAGCGATTATTATAAAAAATCCGAAACTTATAGCCAAAGTGAAGTGAATACGAAACTCGGGGCTAAGGTGGATAACACCGCGTTTGACAGCTATAAAACGCAAGCCAGTAATGACTTAACCGCCGTTGCCAATGCCACTAGCACTGATATTGATGTCGCCCAATGGAAAGCAAAACTCGGCGTCGGTGCTGGCGGTGTTGATTTAACCCCTTATGCCAAGACTGCTGATGTTAATAGCCAATTAGCAACCAAAGTCAATAACTATTGACGTCAATGCGTGGAAAGCAAAACTGGGCGTCGGTGCTGGCGGTGGTTCAACGCCAGTGGATTTAACGCCTTATGCCAAAACCGCTGATGTTAATACTAAGCTTGCCACTATTAATACCCAGCTAACAACCAAGGTAAATAACACTGACTTTACCAACTATCAAACGCAAGTTACCGCTGATTTAGGTAAAAAAGTAAATAGGAGCGACTTTACTAACTATCAAACGCAAGTTACCACCGCGTTAGACAGCAAAGCTGATAAAACTGCCTTAGCAACTCTTGCCAAAACAGATGCTTCTAACCTTAGTGCTGATGATGCTAAGGAATGGAAACAAAGATTAGGCGTCGGTGCTGGTGGTGCTGATTTAAGTGTCTTTGCCGAAAAAGCCGAAGTAGAAGAAAAAATCAACGGTAAAGTCGATGATAACGACCATCGTGCGGTCAAAGGTAGCGTTATGAGCCGTCACCTGCGTGCCAATTATGCACGTCGTAATGATGTTGCTGATAACCGTCAGGCAATTGTCAATAATGCGAATAATATTAATAGGCTAGAAGATGAGCTGTCTAGCGGTATCGCCGCAACAGCAGCCATGGAACCTGCCCCTTATGTATCAGGAAAGTGGACGTACGCCGCTGGTGCTGCTCATTATAATGGCGAGTCTGCCGTTGGTGCGACTTTACGCAGAACTGCCGATAGCGGACGTTGGTCGATGACATTTGGCGGTGCGACTTCTAGCGAAGGCGAGTCTTTATTTAGAGTGGGTGTGTCTGGCGTGTTGGATTAAGTTAAAGCAAAGAGACGGTTACATACGTTTACAATCGTAACGTTCACAATCGTAAGATAGAACCTTTACAATAGCAAGATGGGGATAATTCTCTGCCTTGCTATTTTTTTGCATTGTTAAAAACCAAAATAATAATGGCGACATAACATCAATTACATCACAATAAGAGCAAAAAATTAAATTTTGTAGTATGATATAAGCAAATATCACTGATAAACAAATTAAGAGAACGGACATGAGCAATCAAACTAGCCAAACTGGCAATGAAAGCACAGCATTCACCCAAGCCGATAGTCTGCCCACAGGTACCCCACAAGGGCAAGCACAAAGTCGTGAACAATTAAACCAGCAAAGTACAACCGCAAACGCCACAGAAGAGACCACCCACTTCGGCTTTCAGACGGTTGCCAAAAGTGAAAAACAAGCCAAAGTTGCTGAAGTATTTACTTCCGTCGCTAGCAAATACGATATTATGAATGACTTGATGTCGTTCGGTATTCATCGCCTGTGGAAACGCTATGCCATTAGCCTATCAGGCGTGCGTAGTGGACAACGAGTGCTGGATATCGCAGGCGGTACAGGCGATTTATCCAAAGTCTTTAGCAAGCAAGTCGGGCATAGTGGGCGAGTGGTGCTATCGGACATTAACGAAGCCATGTTAGAAGTAGGGCGTGAGCGTCTGATTAATGCAGGTTGTAGTAATGTGGACTTTGTCCTTGCCAATGCAGAAAATCTTGAGCCGTTTGAGGATAATTCCTTTGATTTGGTGACTATTAGTTTTGGTCTGCGAAACGTCACTGATAAAGACTCTGCTTTGCGTGCCATGTATCGAGTGCTAAAACCGGGTGGGCGGATGTTGATTTTGGAGTTTTCTAAGCCTTTATATGAGCCATTATCCAAGGCGTATGATTTGTATTCATTCACTGCCTTACCATTAATGGGCAAAGTGATTGCCAATGATAGCGAAAGTTACAAATACCTTGCCGAATCTATCCGTATGCACCCTGACCAACACACCCTAAAAGCCATGATGGAAGACGCAGGCTTTATCAACTGCGATTATCATAACTTAACTGGTGGTATTGTAGCGGTGCATCGTGGGTTTAAGGGCTAAAGGTTTACAATACGCCCTAGTTAATCCGACAAAAAAGCCATACTTAGGTATGGCTTTTTAACTTAGTTTGTAGTGGTACAGTTATGTGGTTTATGACTTTGTGGGGATCGTTGCAGGCTAGGTTTCATGCGAGAAAAATAGAACACATCGCAATCACTGAGATAAATTTTAGCCTAGCTAGCTGATCTGTGGAGTTTATTTTTCAAAAACTAACCTTCTTCACTCTCAAGCCCATATCGCCCTTTTTCTGCAACGGCATTTTGCACTAAGGTAATAAAGTCATCAACCGACATAACACCTAAGTTTTTACCCTCACGAGTTCGCACATTCACCGAGTTGCTTTCCACTTCTTTATCACCCATCACAATCATAAACGGAATACGTTCTAGGGTACGTTCACGAATCTTAAAGCCAATTTTCTCATTACGCAAGTCACTAAACGCCCGAATGCCGGAATTTTTTAATTTAGCGACCACTTCTTCACAAGCTTCGGCCTGTTTATCGGTAATATTCATCACTACCGCTTGATTTGGCGATAACCAAGGTGGCATTAGTCCTGCGTAATGCTCAATCAACATACCGATAAAGCGTTCAAATGAACCCAAAATCGCACGGTGCAACATCACAGGGCGTTCACGTTCGCCTTCTTCGTTGACAAATTCCGCATCCAAACGCTCAGGCAAGTTAAAATCTAGCTGTAGCGTACCACATTGCCATTTACGACCTAGGCAGTCTTTTAGGGTGAACTCAATCTTAGGACCGTAGAAGGCTCCTTCACCTTCCTGCAATTCCCATTCTAACCCTGCATTATCAAGAGCTTCGGCAAGGGCTTTTTCCGCATCGTCCCATAATTCATCAGCACCAACACGCTTTTCAGGACGTGTGGATAATTTCATCTCAATATTATCAAAACCAAAATCTTTATACACATCAAGGGTTAATTTGATAAAATCAGAAGATTCTTGCAAAATTTGCGAATGCGTACAGAAAATATGAGCATCATCTTGAGTAAAGCCACGCACACGCATAATGCCATGCAATGAGCCTGACGGTTCGTTACGGTGACACGAACCAAACTCCGCCAAACGCAACGGCAAATCACGATACGATTTTAAACCTTGATTAAATACTTGCACATGACAAGGGCAGTTCATTGGTTTAATGGCATAGTCACGGCTTTCGCTAGCGGTGGTAAACATATTTTCCGCATAGTTATCCCAATGCCCCGACTTCTCCCATAGGCTACGGTCAACCACTTGTGGCGTTTTGATTTCAAGGTAGCCGTTATCTTGTTGCACCTTACGCATATATTGCTCAAGCACTTGATAAATTGTCCAACCATTTGGGTGCCAAAATACCATACCAGGAGCTTGCTCTTGTAAATGGAATAAATTCAACGCCTTACCAATGCGACGGTGGTCACGTTTTTCTGCTTCTTCGATACGAGTTAGGTAGGCTTTTAGCTGTTTTTTATCCGCCCATGCTGTGCCATAAATACGCTGTAATTGCTCATTATTGGCATCACCACGCCAATAAGCCCCACTCATTTTCATCAGTTTAAAGGTTTTTAAAAAGCGAGTGTTCGGAACGTGAGGTCCTCGACACATATCAATGTATTCTTGATGATAATACAAGCCCATTTCTGTGGTATCGGCAGGCATATCTTCAATCAAACGCAGTTTA
>PDWJ01002427.1_pt1 | contig 19902 bp, 14 predicted proteins | sample 1430881 | NCBI WGS metagenome assembly PDWJ01 (sample SAMN01162460, study PRJNA174530) | Oral metagenome, whole genome shotgun sequencing project. | biome: Marine environment; feature: Marine mammal; material: Swab sample of the gingival sulcus; isolation source: swab sample of gingival sulcus...
GCAGCCGAAGGAATATACAAGTAGAATCCCAAAGCAAACATCAGAAACGACAACGCCATTGTTTTTTTGTAACCAATTTTACCTATTACCAACGATGCGGGATAGCCGAAAATGGCAAATGCACCAAAGGTTGCAGCCAAAACCAAATACGATTGTGCCGACGATAAATTTAATGTTCCCTTTAACAACGGAATTAGATAACTGTTAATTCCCAATGCAAATCCTATTGCAAAAAACATTACTCCCACAATAATCAGTGGCAGTATAAAATTTTTATTTCCGGTGGTTGTTTTAGTGTTCATTGTTGTTTGGTTTTATTTTATGAAAGACCCCAAAGGTTTTAAAAACCTTTGGGGTCTATTTTAATTATTTTATTTTGTCCACATATCTTTTGGATAAGTACCTTGTTTAGCTAATTGGCAAAGTGCGTCCACCACTTTTTCTCTATCTTCGCGGTAAGTTACGCCAAACCATTGTGCATCTGATTGCAGCACCTTAAAGTTTACTTCTCCCATTAAATTAGCAACAACTGTTGGTATATAAAATTCCGATTTCAATTCGCAGCCCCGTTCTTTTAAGAAATCGGCAAACTGATTTTCTAAATGTCCGAACAGTTCAGGAGTAAATCCCCAAAAATTCATCGATACGGTAGCATCGGGAGGAAGAGTCTGCCATTTTTCATCGGCTTTAAAAGCAATATTTTCGCCCTGCTTTTCGATTTGAGTACGCTCCACAATTGACTTTAAGTTACGCTCGTTATCCATTTCGCAAACACCTCGCGATACCGAGCCATTTTCCGATATGGTATTTTGTAAATCGTAACCCACCATACAGTTTTCAGTAGCCGATGCTTTGTTGCTTAAAAATTCAGCAATGGTAACAAATGCTTCTCTTCCATAGAAATCATCGGCGTTAATTACCGCAAAAGGCTCTTTTATTACATCTTTTGCCATTAAAATAGCATGACCGGTTCCCCAAGGCTTTTCTCTATCGGGATTTACCGCTATATCTTTTGGTACTTTTGTAATTTCCTGCGTAACATATTCCACCGCAATCTTTCCCTCTAATTTTGGATTGAATATGGCTTTAAAATCGTCCATAAAACTCTCGCGAATAACAAAAACAATTTTGCCAAACCCTGCCTCTATGGCATCGTAAATAGAGTAATCGATAATTGTTTCGCCCGATGGACCTATTTTATCCATTTGTTTTAATCCGCCGTAACGGCTTCCCATTCCGGCAGCTAGTATTAATAGTGTTGGTTTCATTTTATAATGTTTTTTTTCGAATTTATAAAAATCTTTTTGTTTTTTAATTATAGGTCGCTCCGCTGGAGCTTGATTTCAAATTTAATCAATTGCTACAAACAGAACGTTCCTACGGAGCTATTATTTAATTGTCACATTTTTCTCAGCTTTTAGCGATTGATGTATTAACAAATTAAAATTAACCACAAAGAACACACAACGTTCACAAAGAGTTTCTTCTGACTTCCGTCTTCAGGCTAAATTAAATAATTGTCACATTATTATTAATTGTTAATTGAATTTAATTCCTTTAACAGCATCTCAACCGCTTTGCGTAATTGCTGATCTTTTCCGGTAATAACCACTTCGTATTCGTTTTCTACTTTGTAATCGGGTTCCAACTGCTTATTTTCCAAGAAATCGCCCTCATCATCCATATAACCGATTTGCGGAATACCAAAATACATACCGCCGTTCATCAATCTTTCCCACCAAACAGAAGTCATAGTTCCGGCAACGGGCATTCCCACCAATTTACCAATTCCCATTTTTTGATACACCCAGGGTGTTCCATGCGCATTGGAATAATTGCCCTCGCTAATTAGCATTATAGATGGTTTCTTCCAGCGGCGACGTGGTTGCTCTCCTATTTTCTGACCTCTTGGCAGCTGCGTTAAATATTTCTTTCCGCTGAAAAGCGTTTCAATATCTTCGTGCATATGTCCTCCGCCATTGTAGCGTGTGTCTATCACAATTGCCTCTTTATCGTTATTGCGCCCCATTACCTCAGAATAAACAGTTCGGAAACTATTATCGTTCATTCCTTTAATGTGGACATAACCAATTCTACCATTCGACAACTTTTCAGTTTCATCGCGGCGGGCTTTTACCCAGCGTTGATACAATAAATGATCGAGATAGGCACGTGAAATTGGTTTACAAATTTCGTCCCAACGTTTTTTTGTAATAGGATTATAAAAACTTAACAATACTTTTTTCCCGGCTTTATGGTTCAACAATGGATAGTAATCCATGCCTTTTTTTATTTCCATATTATCTATCTTTTCGATAATATCGCCAATTTTAGCTTTCGATTTGGCTTTTTTCAACGGTGATTTAGCAACAATCTCGGCAATGCGTAAACCATCACCATCGTAATTGTTATCGAAAAATAATCCTAAACTTGCAGTGCTGTCGCCATTATAGCTACCACCTCTTGCTCCCGAACCGGTGTGTGATGCATTTAATTCTCCTAACATTTCGCTTAGCAACTCTGCAAAATCGTATTTATTGCTGATAAATGGCAAAAACCGTTTGTACTCTTCTTTGTAATATTTCCAATCGACACCCTGCATATCTTTACGATAGAATTTCTCATAGGTTTGTCGCCATACATGTTCAAAAAGATAATCCCGTTCGGCATCAACATTCAATGCCAATTCTGCTTTATAGCTGATATTTTTGCGTTTATTTCCGGCAGTGGCAATACGCATCATATTACCTCCCGAACGCAAAAAGATATACTTTCCGTCTTTGGTCATGGACATATCGGTTCCATAACCCGAAAGTTTCATTACCTTTTTAGTTGTTTCTTCTTTAAAATCGTGCATCCATAAATCATAACCGCTCTCAAAACGGCTTAAATAGTAGAGTTTTTCGCCATCAGGAGTAAGTACCGCTCCGGATAAAGAGGAAGAATTAATCGTCAGCCGAACAATTCTATCTTCAATATCGATTAAATCGATTTTTAAATCTTTTACCTTTTTATCGGCTTTTTTCTTCTTCGATTTTTTCTTTTTCTTATCTGATTTTTTATCAGCTTTTTTGTCTTTCTTTTTCTCTTTTTCCAGTTCTTTCTGCAATTCAGCTTCCTCTTTGCTCATCATAAACTTATCGAATGCTTCCTGCGTAAAAAACATGGCAAAAATATCGTTTTGAGATCCCCAGCTTGCATGGTTTCTCATTCCGTATCTATCAGAAGACCAAATCATTGCTTTGCCTTTCATCGCCCACACAGCACCGCCGTCAATATAACCACTATTGGTTAGATCAACAATTTCCTGCTTTCCCTGTGCATCAACAATACCTATATCGGAATTTGGCCAACGAGTTTTGGCATTGTAATCAATTAAAAACCATTTGCCATCGGGCGACCAATCGTAATGCTGATCGGCATCGGTATAAGAATAATTCCATTTACCATCTAAAATGGTACGTATTTTTTTTGTTTTTAAGTTGATTACCTGTAACTCGGTTCGGTTCGCTAAAAATGCTACTTCTTTTCCATCAGGAGAATATTTCGGCTTAAAGGTTTCGTCGCTGTTTGCCAAAATGGTAGTTTCTTCTAATAAAGTTGCATTCGACAAATACATTTCATTAGTATCTACCGCATGACTTTCATAGATATTCCAACTACCGTTTCTTTCACCGGCATAAATTACCTTTTTACCATCGGGACTAAAACTCACATTTCGTTCCTGCTCAGGCGTATTGGTAATTCGCTTGGTAGTGCTATACTCCACGGATGTTACAAACACCTCACCACGTACCACAAAAGCTACTTCTTTACCGTTAGGCGATACCGCCATTTCCGATGCTCCGTTACGATATACCTTATAAGTTGTTGAATAAGGCGTATTATCGTTACGAATAATAATATTTACCAGCTGCGGTTTGCCTCCCTCGTTTTGGGTATAAATTTCGCCTCGATAGCCGTAACACAGTTTGTTATTATCGGCCACAGACAGAAAACGCACCGGATTTTTCTGAAAATGGGTAATTTGTGTTTTATTTTCAGGATTATCTATATCTATTTCCCACACATTAAAATCACCCGATTGTTCGCTCAAGTAATAAATTGCATCTTGATTATGATTATAAACCGGCTGACGATCTTCTCCTTTAAAAGTGGTAATAAATTGATGCTTCTTTGTTTTGGTATTGTAAGCACGAATATCGCGTGCCACCGATGAGGTATGATGTTTACGCCACGCATTTTCACCGGCTTTTTTATCGGTATAGATTAAAACCGATTTATCTTTATTGTAACGAGCATCTTCTGCCGGAGTAGTCAGCACCTGCACCGGACGACCACCAGTAACATTTACAGCATAAAGTTCCGACAGGTAACTTTTTGGAAACATGGCGTTATTTACATCATCGGCAATATTTGCCGTAAATAGTACTTGTTTTCCATCAGGAGTAAATGAGGTAGGTATTTCTCTTGCCGAGTTGGTGGTTAAACGTTTTGCTGCACCGCCTTCGGCACTCATTATAAAAATATCAAAATTACCTTTTCTATCGGAAGCAAAAGCAATTTTTCTACTATCGGGCGACCACACAGGATTAAAATCGTAAGCACTGTTGGTGGTTAATCGAACTGCATCGCCGCCGTTGCTATTTACTTTGTAAATATCGCCCATATAACAAAAGACAATAGTTTTACCATCGGGCGATATGCTTGGATAACGTAACCATAACGGTTTATTTTGAGCCATTAATACAACACTCCCCAAAAGAGCCAGAGCAACCAATAGAGTTTTTCTTATGTTCATATTATTATCTTAAAAAATTATTTCTTTACAAAAATAATTTTTTTAATCAATTAATTAGACAAATACATCAAATTAATTCTTTTTTATTCCGCCAGAACAGGCTCTTTCTTTTTATGTGATAACGAATTAGAAATTATACTATTTACATCTAAAATCAAAAAAAACATCCTTTTTATTCAAAAAAAAACACATAAAATGGATACTATAAAGGTATCCCTCTTATTAGGAACGTATGTCAATTGATCTCATTCCCAATAATGTATCAAAAAAAATGCCCCTAAAGGAGCACACATATAATTTCCGTTGCGAAATAAAAAATCTATCGATAAATTAACTGCAAAGCTCACAAAGAGTTTTTACGATTTCGGTCTTCTAAATCATTCGTACATTACCGTATTATCACATTAGCTAATTTCCACATTAATTAACACATTATCGCACTAACCAATAACCTCAATATTTTTTGTATCGGCAATTTTAATATTATTTTCTGCATCTAAAATAATATCCACACGCCCAAGGGCAATACCTGCCCATCCTACTTGATTAATCAATACATGTTTACCTTCTAAATTCTTGACAAAAACGGGGTTTTCCATTAATGTATGGGTATGTCCGCCGATAATTACATCCACTCCTTTTGTATTTTTCGCCAAGTGTATATCACAATCATCACCGTACGGGTTGTTTAATCCCAAATGCGAAAGACACACTATCAGATTACAATTATGATTGTTACGAAGCTTTTCCACCATTATCTCAGATGTTTCTACCGGATCCATATAGGCTACAGCCCCTCTATTTTCAGAAGAGACCAAACCATTCAGGTCTACTCCTACTCCAAAAACACCAACTCTAAAACCGCCTTTTACAAATATTTTATACTCTTCTATTTTCCCTTCTAAACTTGTTCCCGTTAAACGGTAATTTGAATTTACCAAAGGAAAATTAAGGTGTTTTATCTGCGAGCTGATGCCCTCAATACCGTTATCAAATTCGTGATTTCCAAGTGTTCCTGCATCATAACCTATTTTTGACATCAACCGGTATTCTACTTCTCCTTTAAAAAAATTAAAATAAGGAGTTCCCTGAAAAACATCGCCGGCATCAAAAAGCAGTACATGTTTTTCCTGACTTCTTATTTTTTTCACTAAAGTATTTAACCTGACAAAACCGCCCATCCCCCCATAGTTAGGATCAGATTTTGGAAAAGGTTCAATATGGCTGTGCATATCATTGGTATGTAAAAGAGTTATTCTCCGCTCCTGCTTTTTGTACTTAGCTGCCGCAGCAAATTTCGGTATCATACCGCTTCCCATCAGCAAACCTACAATTCCTGTTGTTTTTAAAAAACTTCTTCTACTCCACATAATAAATCCTTTTATCTAAAACTGATTTTAAATGTTCTCCCCTGGCATTTTTCTCCTTTATATACTCGATTATTGTATTGCGTAATTTTTTATGTAAATGTCGAAATGTTTCTCTTTGTTGAAAAGGCTCAAATCCACCACCTCCGTTTGCCAAATAATCGACACTTATAATATAATACACCTTATCTTTTTGAATAGGACGGCCTTTTACCAGCATATTTGCAGCCCGTTTTTTATAGATTCCCATTTTTACACCAGCAACACTTTCGCCTCCAACTTTTGCCACATAATCTAACAATCTAACTAAATCGCGGCCTTTCATTCCGACAATTACCAGATGGTTTTTAAAAGGCAGCATTTCGTAAATGTTTTGGAAGGTTATTTTTCCTTTAGGTAAATCGGATCTTATACCTCCTTTATTGAATACTGCCAAGTCCACCGAATGTGGTAAATTTTGTTCCTTACAGAAATTCTGCCCTATTTCCAGCAGCACATCAGCAATAAAATTCGGAAGTTTACTTTCCGGACTGTGCCATCTTACGACCATATCTTCATCACTAATCCCAATAACATGATGCATACGTCCATCTAACTGCATCTTATACTCGTTTATCATATTTTGTAATGCAGTATCAGCAATGGCTAATTTATCGACTTTTTTGGTTATCATATATTTCGACTGCATAGACAGATAACCGCCATTTGCACACGAAATAATCAACCAACTGAGTCCTACTATCGGTAACCACCATTTTTTATTCCTTTTCTTATTTTTCATCCTGTACTAAATGAGAACCAGAAAATTAAATATATTTAAGAAAATTCATTTTTAAACGTTTATCTATTTTATTTTCATCAAAGTTAATCATTAACTGAACAGGTTCTAAATCACTTACTCTGTTTGATATTGTTAACCCCAATAATCTGATACGTTCTTTAGGCTGTTCTTGTTTCAATAATTCCATCATTACCGATTTTATCTTTTCTCTGTCATCAAGAATATACCCTACCGTTTTACTCCGGGTTTCTTGTACAAATGTACTATATTTCAATTTTAAAGTCAACGTTCTTCCCTTAAAATTAGAATGCTGCAGTCTTTGGCATAAATCTTCCAATACCAGTAAAAGACACCGCATAATATCTTCTTCACTACTAATATCTTTTTCGAACGTATGCTCTGTCCCTACTGATTTTCTAATGCGATTAGGATTTATTTCCCGATTATCAATGCCCCGCGCAATATGGTAATAATAACTGCCCTGCTTCCCAAATAGTCTTATTAATTCTGACAACGAACGCTGCTTTAAATCTCTACCAAAAAAGATACCCAGCTGATGCATTTTTTCAGCAGTAACTTTACCGACACCATAAAATTTATCTATAGAAAGTTTATCTATAAAATCATTAACTTCGTGAGGAGCAATCACAAATAATCCATCGGGTTTACGATAATCGGAAGCCGTTTTTGCCAAGAATTTATTTACCGATACTCCTGCCGATGCAGTTAATCCAGTAACCTCTTTAATGCGCGCTTTTATCTGCCGGGCAATAAGCGTTGCCGAAGATATATTCTTTTTATTATGAGTAACATCTAAAAAAGCTTCATCGATGGATAAAGGCTCTACCAAATCGGTAAACTCGTGGAAAACAGCCATCACCTGCTGCGATACTTCCTTATAACGCTCCATTCTGCGGTGCACAAAAATCAGTTGCGGGCATCGTCGTTTTGCCGCAACAGAAGCCATTGCCGAACGAACACCAAATTTACGGGCTTCGTAACTTGCTGCCGCAACTACTCCCCGCTCTTTATTGCCGCCGACAGCAATAGGTTTTCCTTTCAACTCAGGATTATCATGCTGCTCTATTGATGCAAAAAAAGCATCCATATCGATATGTATTATTTTCCGCTGCTCCACAAATTACTTTTATCAGAAGAATGAACACAAAAATACGGAAGAAATTACAAAAAACATCGTATAGATTCAAGTATTCTTTTGCGAAATATTTTCTCATAATAGTTAAAAAAAACTGTTCAAAAAACGGTATCAGCAACTTATTTTTTTATCTTTGAGCAATAATAAATATCTAAAATTATGAAATATATACTTCTCTCTATTATTTTTGCCACCACCAATCTGTTGGCACAATGTACATCAGATAAAGACAAAATTAAAGGTGTAAAAAATTACATCGATCTGTTTAACACAACTGACACTCCTGCGGTTGCCTGCTATCGGATTCCTGCGATTGTTACAGCTTCTAATGGAGACATTATTGCAGCTATTGATGAACGTGTGCCATCGTGTGCTGATCTTAGAGGAAATAAAAATATTAATATTGTAATCCGCCGTAGTACCGACAACGGTAAAACGTGGAGTCGGATAGAACGAATTGTTGATTTTCCGGAAGGACAGTCAGCTTCCGATCCTTCGATGATAGTAGATACCGACACAAAAACGATTTTTCTGTTTTACAACTATATGGACTTAAATAAAGCTCCCAACCGTTATTTTCTGCAATATGTAAAAAGTACCGATAACGGTAAAACATGGAGCAGCTCCGTTGATATTACTTCGCAGATAACTCCTCCATCGTGGCAGAAAGATTTTAAGTTTATTACATCGGGAAGAGGAATTTATACTTCTACCGGAAAGTTATTACATTGCTTGGTTAATCTTCAAAATGGTTTACACGTGTTTGGCAGTAACGACCACGGAGCAACCTGGTACTTAATTAATACGCCCATTAAAGTTGGCGATGAATCGAAGATAGCTGAATTGGCAGATGGTAGTTGGATGATAAACAGCCGTGAAAACAGAGGAGGTTACCGCTATGTACACACCTCAACAGATGAAGGCAAACATTGGAAATCAGCTGTGGAAAAGAATTTAATAGACCCCGGCTGCAACGGTAGCTTTATCCGCTACACGTCAAAAAAAGACGGGTTTTCAAAAAACAGATTACTCTTTGCCAATGCCAATTCGAAAAAGAAACGTAAGAATTTAACCGTTCGCATTAGTTACGACGAAGGTAAAACATGGAGCAAAGGTAAGACTGTTTATACCGGAGCATCAGCCTATGTATCAATGACAGTACTTAAAAATGGAGATATTGGTTTGTTTTTCGAGCAGGACGAATATACTAAAAATCCATTTATCAGCTTTTCTCTGGAGTGGCTTACCGATGGAAAAGACGCTTTAACAGTTAGCAATAATATGCAATAATTCGCTCAATGCGAAAGTATGATAATGCGACAACTCATTAACAGGAAAATATATTAATGTTTCCGAATTTGGAAAAAAGCTAAAACACCAATAGGCAAAACGGAAGTAAAAAAACTTTTACTCTTAAATTAATAGCGGTAATAACTATTCAACTTCTACTTTTTAAATTTATTAAAGGCTAATAAATAAGCATGACTACGATAAAAAATATAAATTGGAAAAAGCTAATAGAAAATTTACAAGATATGGTAAATAATAATTTACCGGGTTTTGAGGCTCAGAAAAAAATGTCGCCGTCGAACCGAAACCATATCAGTAAAAAACATAATGCCAGTCATGCTGTTGACAGTAGTGTTCTTCTTCTTTTATACCCAAAAAACAACCAGCTGTATATTCCTTTTATTCAACGAACATCAGGAAAAATAAAGCACAGTGGACAAATTAGTTTTCCCGGGGGCAAATGCGAACCCTATGATGCAAATTATATTGCGACAGCCCTAAGGGAAACACACGAGGAGTTGGGAATAGAACCGGAAAATATTACCATTATCGGCAATTTAACCAAACTGTATATTCCCGTAAGTAATTTTATGGTATATCCCATTCTCGCTTATACCAAAACAGCTCCAAAATTTCAAGCTAACCCGGAAGAAGTGGCTGAAATCATAGAAATACCCGTAGCACAATTACTACATGATTCGAATGTTGATGAATTTAGTTTTACCAACGATGGATTTTTTGTTACTGCACCCTATTTCAAAGCCAAGGAACATAAAATATGGGGAGCAACAGCAATGATTTTATCAGAACTGAAAGCTTTGCTAAAAATATAAATTTTGTATTACATCTGTAACGAAATATAAATTCTTGATTTTAATTTAAGTTTTGATTATATTTGGAGAGCTTTTATATCTGCAAGCATATTCTTGATTTTTTAAAAACGAATTTTGCTTTTTTAAGTAATAAATAATATCAATTAAAATTAATAAAAATGAGTACAACAAAAAAATTTTTAAACATCCTCCTGATAGGATTATGTTTAGGGTTAACAACAGTAAATATGACATCCTGCGACAGCGATGATATTTACGATTTGCGTTTAGAAAATAAAGCAAATGAAAGCAGCATTGAAATTCCAGAGGGAACAACCATTGCGATTAAAATTGAATCGGGAAATGGAGGTTATGGAGTTACTTCATCAAACGATGCAGTAGCAGCCGCAGAAGTTATCGATAACCAACTCAACATAACAGGAAAATCTATTGGTTCTGCAAAAATTGTTTTAACCGACAGCGAAGGTGAAAGAATTTCTTTAAATATCGAAGTTATTATCAATCAAGCTACTGTTATTTTTCCGGATTCAGAACCATCAGCAGCAGTCAATTCCACAGGTTTTTATGTAGCAAACGAAGATTGGTACGGTCACAGCAACGGTACCGTAAACTTTTTTAAAACCGACTATTCCATTGACTATCGTGCTTATCGTGCTAAAAACGCAGGTAAAGAACTTGGCGTGACAACCGAGTTTGCCACCATATACGGCGATAATATTTATTTTATTTCAAAACAAGGAAATAGATTGGTTGCAGCCGATGCCCAAACACTGGAAAGCAAAGCAGAGATAAAAGATTTAGGCGGTGATGGCCGCGGTTTTATAGGAATCAGCCCTAAAAAAGGATATGTTTCAACAAATGAAGGTTTGAATATTTTTGATATTGAAAATCTTAAAGTCGGAAATCCTATCGATGGTGTTGGCGCAGATGCTATGGATATGTGTCTTTTCGGCAACAGAGCTTTTGTTTTGTCAAGAGATAATAAAGTTTATATCATTGATACTAACACCGATAAATTAGAAAAAACTTTAGATAAACCTTACAACAGCCTAACTGCTGGCAAAGACGGAAATGTATGGTTAGGAAATGATAAAACCTTAACTCAGCTAAACCCTTACACTTTGAAAGCGAAAGATTTTGATATATCTGGAGCTCCTATTCCTGCTCCGAGCTGGGCTGGAGCTCCTGCAAGCAGCCTTTGTGCCAGTCAAAAAGAAAATGCTCTGTACTGGACATCAGAAAACAGCGTTGCAAAATACGATATTGAAACAGGAGATTTAAATCCCAAATTCTACACTTTGGGAAAAGACGGTGATGTTGATTTAGCTTTCTACGGAAGTGCCATAAGAGTTGAACCAATTACCGACAGATTAATATTATTGGTAAAAAGAGCCGGCTGGGGTGTTAACGGTTCTTACAATTGGGTGTATATTGTTGACAATACAGGAAAAGAAGTAAAGAAAATTGTGGTAAAAGGTGGTGAAACCGACATTGATGGCGTTGAAAAAGGAAATTACTACTGGTTCCCTGCAATACCATTCTTCCAGGATGTAAATGCTCCTGAAATTTTGGTGAATCAAATTGTTGTAGAGCCTAATAAACGTACAGCTATCTGCCTTAGCGATAAAATTGTTGATGCTGATAATATGTCAAAAGCAATTGTAAAATCAATTGAATCTGCCAATTTTAGTTCGGCTAAGTTCTCTATTGAACAAGATTCTTTAATTATTACTTCCGGTAGTGAGTTAGGAACAGGAAATATAATCTTAAATGCTAATTCAAACGGAAAAGTAGTTCAAAAAGAGGTACGTATTGATATCAGAAATAAATAAAAGTTCTTAGTCTTAAAAAAAAAACAAAAGCTGTCCCGATAATCGGGACAGCTTTTATTTTTTTAATTTTCAGTAAAATCGCTTTTAATAACTTTACCGACTAGATGTAAATCTTCAGCCCCCGATATGTCGGTTGAAGTATCCCCCAGCCAGCCGCAAACCTGATGTTCTGCATTATATACTTTTACAAAATGAATTCCCGGCAAATTTACTTTTTCACCATTCTCATCAACAGCCCAGCCGATATCGACAGCTGATTTATCATTTCCATTGGGCATATTATCGGCATAGCCGTAGTTAAATGCATACTGCACCCAATAAGGCTTCTCCTCTGTACCTTCGTTTACTCCGTTTTGCGGCAACAGCCGTCCTTTAAACGTCAGCTTGGCAGCATTAATCCATTGGGGAAAATAGGATTGTTTGTGATACTTGTTTTTTGCAATATATCCCGATTTTCCTTGATTATCTTCCCAACGGATATAATTCTCTATCTGTTCTCCATTCTCTTGTTCAGGACGATAATAGGTCAACTCATAATTCTTTACCGTATTTGCCTTATTATATTCACTTCCGGCAATCTGATACCATTTGTCATCAGGCTTACCGTTTTTATTGGCATCATAAGCAACCATTATAATACCAGGTTCACAACTGCCTCCCTGCTTCGATGTATCCTTATTCGGATTTCCCTCCGCAAAAAAAGCATTGCCCAAAACTCTAAAATCGCACTGTCCCGATACGTTTTCTACCAAATGATCGAAACCAAAAATTACATAACCTCCAAAACCGCCTAAGGAAATCATTCCTCCGGCATTATTGGCAATGGCTTTATCCACTTTCTTGAGCATTGTTTCCGGCGTATCGTCCGGCTTATACTCAGGCATTGTATTAATATGCTGGCCAACAGCAGGAACAAACTCATATACTTTATTAATATACGGAGAATAATTTTTCTTTTCTTCAGGTATATTATCATCTTTACTACAAGCAGCAAAAATAACTGCCAAAAGGCCTGTACAAAGCCATAATAAATTCTTTTTCATATGTTTATATTATTTTGTAGCCGTTGGCTTTTAGTTGTTAGCCGTTGGCCTGGTTTGCCGCAAAATAACTGCAAATTATTATTTGTTAACTGAAAAGGACTTCTGAATTCTTTCTGCCAGCTATCAGCTTTCAGCCTTTAGCTTTTGGAACTCCGCCTTTTACCTTATTTGCACATTGCCGCATTATCAAATTAGCAATTAACACTTTGAAATTATTTTTAATTACTCATTACCAATTATTAATTGAAAAGGTCTTCCGTACAAATAATCATGCCGTTGTATATCTAAAGACTTTTAGTCACGGACATTTCATCTTTTTATTCATAATCTTATCCATATTATTTATTTTAAGAAAGCAAAGCAAGCAGGAATATTCCCGGCTTTTACCCGCCATTTAAAAACTCCTTTTGCACTAAAAGCATACAAATATCCGCTTACCACATAGTTTTGAGCATCGGTAATATAAATATCATTTGTGTACGGATTAACAGCCAGCCCGTAAGGAATCATTATATTTTTTTCGGTGCCGTCTGTTATAAAATTATCGGTTATCTTTTGCTTTGTTTTAGTATTTAAAATACCATAGGATATGGTGTTTTTTTGAGTTTTATGACTATAAGCTACACTAAAAAAGTACAAAGAATCACCTTGCAGATACATATTACTAACTGGAATATCAATTTTTTGTTTTACCTCATCTGCTGCACTGTCAATAACATACAAACACGAAGCAACATCGTAATAATCGCCTCGTGAGCTTACATATATATCGCCTCTGCTATCCGCCACCATACGATGTAAATTAATTCCCACATCTATGGTTTTTATTTTAGTAAACGATTTTAAGTCAATAACTGAAACAGTATAATCGTAATTGGGTACCCGATATCCTCCCGAATTTGCCACATATAACTTATCGTTTACAACCACCATCTCTTCGGGTTGATAGCCGACCTCTACTTTTCGGGTTAATTTTAATGTTGCAGTATCAATTTCTGCCACAAAACCTATCTCGGCATTTGGGTCTATGGCAACCTTTCCTGCATAAGAACTCACATAAATCCGCCCCTTATTAAAAGCCAGATATCTACAATTAGGAACACTTATGCCTTTAATATGCTTTGCCGTTTTGGCATCCATCACTTCAATATAATTTGATAAATTAATAACGGCATACAATTTATTTCCATAAATGGCAATATCATTCCCAACATCGCCCAATTCCTTTACAATATCGGGATTTCGTTCAGAATATATATTTTGGGTAAATACTCCTGTTCTGTAATCCAAATAATCTATCGAAGCCCGATTCATCCCCATATTTCCCTCATTCAACAAATAAACGCCCCGCAATCGGGAATCATAATTCGGATTCTGTACCTGTACCTTATCCGATGGATAGACATATTCGTCTTTCCTGCAAGATACCATGGTAATCATCAGTAACAAAAATGCTATTAGTATATAATTTCTTTTTTCCATTTCAATTTTCTTTCCATAAAACTACATTTCCAAACTTATGGAAAAACGATAACTTCTACCGGGCATAGGATAATTCAGCACCACATCGTAATATTGATTGAACAGGTTATTCACTTCCAATGATGCTTTTATGCGATAATTTCGATATAACCATTTTTTCTGCAATGCTATATCGTGAGTGTACCAAGGTTCAATATGATTACGAGGAATATTATTTACAGCCCCATTATAACGCCCCCCAACATACAAAAAACTATAGTTTAATCCCCATAATTTATAACTAATATTTGAAGCTATTGATCCACTATGCCAGGGAGTATAAGGAATTTGGTCGCCATAGGAACTCATTTTTTCACCCTTTATTTTTGTAAAATCCTGCGCTTTTGAATAACTATATGTTATATTTGTATTCCATCCTATTTTTCGATATTCAGTTTTCAGAGCAACAGTAACATCTATTCCTCGATTTTTCACTTTCCCCATATTTGTCATCATCCAACGAAACATGGTTCCCGTTGGAGCGGCAATAATTTTATCTGTTATATTTAGATAATAAGCATCAACCTGAAATAAAAGATGTTTTAAAAATTGATGCTTTAGCGGCTTTTCACAAGTAAGTCCCACATTATACTGATTTGTATATTCGGGTTTTAAGCTGCTATATCCTATTTGATCGTAATATAAATCATTAAAAGTGGGCAGCCTAAAAATCCGTTTGTAAAATGCACGTAAAACAAAAGTATCTGTCACTTCATACCCGATAAAAAAAGCAGGAGAAAATTCTTCTTTATGGGGAGCTTTATTGGTATTTTCAACCCTGTCGTTTACAAATGTTCCCAATAGACTCGCCTGCATTTTTATTTTTCCTAAATCGAATGATGAAGCCAGCACTGCTAATGTACTGTAACGCCGGGGGTATGTAAATTTTGTTCCTACTCCTTTCCTTTTGGCATTCAGTTTATTATATTCAAAGTCTACCGATAAAGCCACATCACAATAATCTGTTAGACGATACCTATTTACAGCAGATATATACCAATCCTGCTGATAATATTTGTTATCGAACCGCATTTTCTGCACCACATTATCGTCTAAAAAATTAATTGTATCTAAAGCTGCATAGTGCGTATAATCAAAAGCAAATTTCCCTTTAATTTTTATTTTGTAATCGGTCGATACATCTTTTACAAACCCGGTCTGCACAAAAAAGTTTTTATCCTGCTGACGGTCGCCGGTATAAAAAACATTTTTTACGATTGCTCCGGGTAAACCTCTGTCTGATTGATAATAATAGGTTTGTACATTTAAAGTTCCATCAGCAACAACTTTATTCAATCCGCCCTCTATTCTAAAAGCCTCTATATCGCTATTGTGCCGCCGGGCGATAGTATCATAGGCTATTGTACCATTTAAATTTAATCGTTTATACCGGAATTTATAATTTCCCTCAGCTTTGATATATTCGCTGCTGATATGAGCGGTTCCATTCTTTAATTTTCGCTCCCATCTGACAGCCGGATTTTGTAAATTGGTAGAGCCAACTCTGTATTTAATCTGCAGATGCTGTGTTTCACCTTTCTTAAAACGAGGCTTCCTGCTTCTTATGTAAATACTCGATGCAGAAGCAAAATCTTTTGCCGCTTGAAATATATCGCTCTTTTGACCGTTGTAAAGTGCTATTGTTTCGATATTATCCAACGAAAATTTCCCCAAATCTACTACCCCGTTTTGAGCATTCCCGACTTGCAGGCCATCGTAAAACACCCCGACGTGTTTTGTGCCCATATTCCGGACATTAACCGTTTTTAAGCCCCCCATGCCTCCATAATCTTTTATCTGTACACCTGCAAAATAGCGCAAAGCATCAGAAATACTCAAAGTATTCAACTTTTCCAGCTGTTGACGTTCAATTTTTTGTATGGGAATTATCCTTTGAAAAGATTTACCTATAACTTTTACTTCTTCTATTTTTTGTACACTATCCAGTTTACGCTGAGCTGCTGCACTAAAAATACCAGACAACATCAACAGAAAAAAGCATATTTTTTTTAAATAGTTTTCCATATGTTTATTTTTTCAGCTTTTGACTGTCAGTTCTTCCGTCTCCAGACTTCGGAGTTCCGGCCAAATAATCATGCTGTTGTATTTCTTTAACTGTCATTGGTGTTTCATTTATCTATTTTACAGAACTTCTAAAATATAAACTTTTGTTTTGCCACGCAACTAAACGCATAAAATACTTAATAATGATACAATACCTTTTCAATCAGCAGTAAACAATTAATCTTTATTTTTCACCTTACAATCTGCTGAAACTGATTGAATTTGAACCAACAATTCTTGTACAGTCCGGCAGATAGTGGTTTCCCCTTGATATTCCAATTTCCAACACTTAGAATTTTCGGCGGTAACAGCTATGCTGCCTTTATCGCTTACAGCATAACCTTTTCGCTCTAAAGCTCTTTTTGTCCATTCGCAAGTATTTTCTTCACCGGTTAATTTAATTTCAGCAATTGCCTTACGCTGCATTTTAAAAATCCCTGAAGAAATATCAAAATAGAAGGCATCGTTTTCAAAAACAGTAGAAAAAGCACCATTCAACACCAAATCTTCCGGTGTGCCTACCTGTACCGTACCATCGCTGTTCATCAACCAAATACTATCGCACCATTGCAGCGCCAAATCCAGCTCGTGGGTCGATAACAGAATGGCTTTATTGGTAATTTGAGCCAACTCCAAAAGCATTTTCATTAATGCCACCCGATTGGGTAAATCTAAATGTGCAGTAGGTTCATCTAACAACATTAAAGGTGTATCCTGTGCCAAAGCTCTTGCCAACATCACCCGCTGCTGTTCGCCATCGCTCAATTCACTAAACATACGTTGATGAAAATCCTGCAAACCACAACTTTGTAAAGCATCGCTTACAGCCTTTTTATCCTCTGGCGAAAGAATACCAAGCGTTCCGGTATAAGGATAACGTCCCACAGCAACCAAATCTTTTACCATCAAATTTCCGATATTGATTTTATTGGTCAATACCAAACTTAACAGTTTTGCCCGCTCTTTACGTGAAATAGAAGCAATATTGATATTATCAATCCAAACATCGCCATTAAGAGCCGGTTGCAATCCCGACAACGTACGCAACAATGTAGATTTTCCTGCACCATTGGGACCGATTAAAGCTACCATCTCACCACTATTCAACTGCAGGTTTAACAGCTGCGAAATCTCTTTTTTTTGATGTCGCACCGCATAACCTGTAGTTAATTTTTCAGTGAATAATATGTTTTTTTTCTCTTTCATATTTACCAGCTGTTGGCTTTTTACTTTTTGTCTTTAGAGAATAAGTTCAACTACAAAAAACATAACGCAAATTGTTCATTATTAATTACTAATTGATTAGAAAAACGTTTTCCCTCTACGACTTTTCAGAATAATAAAAATAACAATTGGTGCCCCCAATATGGAAGTTACCGAATTAATGGGCAGCGCAATTCCCGTACCCGGAAGTTGAGAAATAATATCGCAACAGAGCATTAAAACAATGCCACACAACATGGTTGCAGGCAACAATATCTGATGATTAGTGGTTTTAAACAGTAAACGAGCCACATGCGGCACAGCAATTCCCACAAAAGCAATAGGGCCTGTAAATGCGGTTAATGTTCCGGTAATTAATCCCGTAAGAAAAATCAATGTTAATCGTACCTTCCGAACATTTACGCCAACACTTTGCGCATAGCCTTCGCCAAGCAAAATAGCATTCATACTTTTAGGCGTAAGCAACGAAAGCAGTAATCCCACACTTACAACCGGTATCATAAAATAGAGCTGACTCCAGGTTGTCCCCGAAAGGCTGCCGAATGTCCATATCAAATAGTTTTTGACCACTTCAGGATCACTGAAAAATTGCATTACAGATACAATTGAAGCCGTAATAAAACCTATCATTACACCAATTATCAGCAGCGAAACAATATCTTTCAGCCATGCGGCTATGGCCGAAATCAATAAAAGTACCGCCATTGCTCCGGCAATGGAAGCCAATATCATCCCCCAGTAATTATGCTGCACCGATGCCGGAATCAACCCGGGAAATAAAGTTGGGGACAAGACAAATAGTGCTACTGTTAAACTTGCACCACTGCCCACCCCCAGTATGGAAGTATCCGCCAACGGATTATGAAAAAGCGTCTGCATTTGCAAACCCGCAATGGAAATTCCTGCTCCTACAAACAGGGCAGTTATAGCTTTTGGCAATCTAAAATCGGTAAGGATAAACTCCCACGATTTATTAATGAAGTTGCCTTGCAGAACATCCAATAAAGTATCGAAAGGTATGGCTACACTGCCCAACATCAAGTCCATAGCAAAAGCAATAACCGACAGCAACACCAAAAGAATAAATATCAATACAGTACGTTTGTGCATCGCTTTTATTTTTGTAGTTTTTGCCAATATACCAATTCATAATCGGGCAGCAGTTCAGGGTGAAATATTTTAATGTAATCTTTCAGTAAAATATCGGGACGGTAAATACCACTTTCCCAATAATCGTTACCTCCTTGTGGATTTCGTCTTTTGTTATTATTAAACACATTGCCCTTTTTAAAAGCTTTAAAAACAGTATAACGCTCGTTTAAAGCCGCTAAATCTTTTAATGTTGTGACATTGGAATACATGGTCAACCAAAAATCGGCATTATGATAATCGGCATAAATATCTTCAAAACTGTGAGGCAAACTGCCACTTCCCTTCCCCGATGTTTTAAAAGAGACATTGGCATCGCGAAAAGCCGCGGCCACATAGGTTTGATCCTGCGGAACATACCACAATCCTTTAAAATCCTGTCCGTAAAGTAATACCGGCTTATTTTTTACCTTAACAGCTAAAGTTTTCACCTTATTATATTCGGTTTCCATATTTGCAAAAAGCGTATGCGCTTCTTCTGCCTTACAAAAAAACAGTGCAATAAATTTTAACCATTCGGCTCTGGCCAGCAGTGTTCTCTCTTTCCATTCATCGTTATAAACAATATAAGTTCCCAATTTCTCGAACTTATTTTTGGCAATCCGTTTATCCATACTGGTCATCATTAAAATATTGGGAGCAATAGCTGCAATTTTTTCGATATTAATATTGGATCCATCGCCTATTTCTGCCACTTTACCTGCTTTTATCCGCTGCTGTACAATACTATCCCACAGATAATTTAAACCATTGGCTCCTGTCAATTTCTCCCGCAGGCTCAATACCTCTAAGGCTCCAACCTGCGTAGCCGATAAACAGGCGATATCTTTTACGGGAACAG
>PDWJ01002428.1_pt1 | contig 19898 bp, 18 predicted proteins | sample 1430881 | NCBI WGS metagenome assembly PDWJ01 (sample SAMN01162460, study PRJNA174530) | Oral metagenome, whole genome shotgun sequencing project. | biome: Marine environment; feature: Marine mammal; material: Swab sample of the gingival sulcus; isolation source: swab sample of gingival sulcus...
ATGGTATGTAGTATGGATAAAAATTTGGTCAAATCAATTGTAGCTAATAAGAATTACAAAAAAATAATTTATAGCAACTTATTATAGATTTGGTATTATATGGCTAATACCCATATTTGGCTACGGCCAAAATCTAAAATATATTTGCAGCTTAAAATTTAATACTATGGGATTTTTTAAAGAATTTAAGGAATTTGCCGTAAAGGGCAATATGATAGATATGGCTGTGGGTATAATTATAGGTACAGCGTTTAATAAAATTATAGACGTGTTGGTAAAACAGGTATTTATGCCTCCACTTTCCCTGATGACTGATGGTATTCACTTTAAAGATAAAAAATTAACCTTGCGGCATGCTATTACTGATATTAGTGGTGAAATTACCACCCCTGAAGTAGCCATAGGCTATGGAGCTTTTATTGAAACGTTAATAGACTTTCTGATAATAGGTCTTACTGTTTTTATAGTGGTAAAATTTATGAACCGTTTAAAGAAGCGGTCTCAGGATACCGAAGATGAAACTGTTGTTACGCCTAAAGATATACAGTTACTAAGTAATATGGAAGCCCTATTGGAAGAGCAAAATGCTTTGTTAAGACAAAACAAAAATAGCGGCTTTTAAAGTTTTATAAGGTTCTTTTCCAAATTTATATCCGAGAGCATCTCTTCGGTAAATTTGTAATGGCCGCGGTAGGCTATAATTTTAAAACGGTGGTCTTTCATTCTTGTAAGTACCTCTAAAAACCGCCATTTAGACTTTAGCTTGTTAGGCTCTGCGGATTTATAACTAATTTCAAAATAGTGTTTTCTTCCGGCTTTTTCACCTACTATGTCTGGTGTTACAATAAAATCTGTGCCTTTTCTGTGGTAGGATTTTGGAGTCTCATAGCCTTCTAAATCGGCTTTAATGTTTTCAAAGCCTAAATTTTTTACATAGGCTACAGAATGTTCTAATAATTCCTGATTTTCTTTTTTATCTATTGCTATCATAATCCGCAAGTTACGAAAAATTTACTAGATGTACAATATGTTTACATATTTACTAATAGAAGGTAGATTCAACAAGCAAATGTAATACTTTGATAAAATAGGTTTTTAGTTTTCAAAAAAATCAGACATAGCCTTAGCTATGGCGAGTATTTTTAACGCAGTAGAAGTGAAAATTTATCCAATTATATGTAGCATTATATATTAGACTTGGTATTATTAACAAAAAGTGAAATTTGTCTTGCACCTTTTACAGTAGTGGTTAAATCTGTTTTAAATTTTTTCCAAAGCTGTTACCCGTTTCAGCAATGTGGGATGAGAATAGTGCATAAAAACATACCAGGGGTGTGGCGTGAGGTTGCTTAGAGAATTTTTAGAGAGTTTTTTTAATCCGGTAATAAGCGGTGTTGTTTTATAATTTTTTGCAGCAAACGCATCGGCTTGGTATTCAAATTTTCTCGATACATAATTCATTGCTAATCCAGTGAGTGCAGAGATAGGGCTATACAATACACCAAAGGCAATCAATCCAATGTGAAAACTGGGTTGTTTTACTGATAAGGCATTGGCCAATAGCTCACTATCTATAAATAAAGACAGTAAAAAGAGGGTGAATCCCGTAGTTAGTATGGATACAATGATATTAAAGATGACGTGCTTCTTTTTGTAATGGCCTACTTCATGAGCCAATACAGCCACTATTTCTTCTATTTCTAAATCGTTGATTAAAGTATCGTACAATACAATTCTTTTTTTGGATCCAAAGCCGGTAAAATAAGCATTGGCTTTAGTAGAGCGTTTAGAGCCGTCTATCACAAAAATTTTGTCTAAATTAAATCCGGCTTTTTTGGCAAATTGGTTTAGGGCAGTTTTTAACGCCCCATCTTCCAGCGGGGTTTGTTTGTTAAATAGAGGAACAATAAGCGTGGAATAAAACAGAGTCATAAATAAAGAAAATCCGGCTATAAAAATCCATGTGTACAGCCAAAAATCAGGGCCTGTTTTTTCGTAAAACCAAACGATTAAGGCCATTATGCTACCACCAATTATTACTGTAAGTAACCAACCTTTAATTTTGTCCATAAAAAATAACTTTCTGGTAGTTTTGTTAAATCCGTATTTTTCTTCAATTACAAAAGTTTTATAATAGGAAAACGGCGTGGTAATCAGGTCTAATCCTATAAAAATTACACCAAAAAACAAGAGCGTGCTGTAAATTTCATTATCGGTTATGGTCTTAACCCATCGGTTTAGCCATGCAAAACCTTCAAAAAAGAAAAATGCCAATGTGAGAATAAAAGTAAACCATCCGGTTAGTGAAGAAAATTTATAGTTTTCTTTTTTGTAGGCTTGTGATTTTTTATAAGCGTCTGCATCATAAACATCGGCTAAGGTTTTGGGAATGGGGTTGTTAAAATTTTTGGCATTGAGATAGTCCAGATATTTATCCAGTAAAAAATCAATAACAATTATGGCAATAAGCAGGTAAAAAAGGGTTGTTGGAGTCATTATTTAGTCTTTAAAATCCGTTTTGCAAATCTATATTTCTTTTTCCAATACGGGTTGTTTAAATTAGATTTTATAACACCTTTGGAAGTAGAACTGTGGATAAATAGATTGTTGCTGAGATAAATGCCTACATGCTGGTATCTTCGCCCGGGCCTAAAAAAGACTAAATCGCCGGGTATTAACCGCCCTTTTCCTACTTTTTTGCCAATGCCTTTCATTTTTGCAGTTGATCGAGGTAATTCTACTCCAAAAGCATTAAAAAAAACTGTTTGCACAAACCCCGAACAATCAAAACCCCTGTGATTTGTTCCGCCATATTTATAAGGTGTGCCTTTGTACTTCCGGTATTGTTGTTCTAACCTTTGTTTTACAGATTGGTTATAGGCCAGTTCCTTTTTGGAACCGCAGGAAATTAATAAAAAGGAAAGTATTACAAAAGATAAAAGGAAATTTTTAGTTTTATGCACGTCGTTGCCTTTTGGCTTCAAAAATAAGAATTGCCGCCGAAACAGAAACATTTAGTGAATCTATTTTTCCTTCCATGGGAATAACTATATTTTGGTCAGTATTATTTAGCCACTCAATAGAGAGGCCGGTAGCTTCTGTGCCCACTACTATGGCAGAACTTTTTTTAAAGTTAATTTTGTGATAATGCTCAGAAGCGGTAAGTGCCGCACCGTAAATTTTAATTTTTTGCTCTTTTAAAAATGAAATTATTTCGGAAGTGCCTCCTGTTGCTATCGGAACTGTAAAAAGGCAGCCTACACTACTTCTGACTATGTTTGGATTGTACATGTCTGTTTTGGGGTTAGCAATAATTACGCCATCTAAACCGGCTGCATCTGCAGTGCGGAGGAGAGCTCCTATATTTCCCGGTTTTTCGGGTGCTTCGGCTACTAAAATTAGCGGATTTTTATTCTTAAACTGTAGTTTGGACAGAGAAAAATCCTTTGTTTTACCAATGCCGATGATACCCTCAGTAGTGGATCTGTGAGCAATTTTTTGATATACATTTCCTGAAATTTTAACAATTTCTGTGCCTGGTAGTTTCCGATTCTTCAATTGATTTTGATTAAAAATATCAGGGCAAATTACTAAGTGGGTAAAAGTATAACCGCCCGATAATGCCAATTGAATTTCCCTAAAACCCTCAATAATAAAAACGCCCTGTTTTTTTCGTTCGGAAGATTTTTTCTGTAAAGCTAAAATGTTTTTAATAAAAGGGTTTTTTTGGCTTGTAATGTGTTTAGACATTTAATGTTTTCTGTTTTTTAACTGAAGTCAAGATGATTTCTTTTTCTGTTTTTTATCTTTAGTCAATATATTTTCCTTTTAATGCATCAATGATGATTTTATGATCTTCTTCGTCTTGAAGTCCAGAAACTGATACAATTGCAATCATTCCTGCATTTTTTACAAAGATTGGAATAGAGCCTCCTTTTGCTAAATATTCATCAGGGTTTAATGCGAAAGTTCCGTTTAAAGTCATATTTCCATTTATAAGGTCATATTTTACACTTAAAGAACTCTCTTCAAAATTTTTTACCACATTCGCTTTTCTTTTCAGCCAATTATGTTTGTCAGCAGGTAAGTTATCATCTACATACAAAAAAATAGAATGATTTAATCTTTCTATTTGAACTGCTATATTTTGATTTCGTTCTTTTGCAAGATTTACAATTGCTAATCCTATTTCAAGTCCGATTTTATTATTGAAACTATCTAATTCTATTTTTTTTAGAATTTTTTTATTCATTTTTATGGGTTTGTTTTCTTGAGAATATCCATTTATTTAGTATTCCAAAAACATAATAATTAAGGTTTGTCTCATGTGTTTTTTGCCCAAATTACCTTTAACGGCACCTAATAACGGTCAGGTGTGGCTAAAGTAATGATAATTTTCGGATTATTCACAGGCGAACAATTACAGAGTGGATGGTAGATTTAACAAGCAAATGTAACTAACTTTTTTACGTCTTGCCAGTCAAATTTTGATGTATAACCTTAATTCGGTTAATCTTGTTTTTACAGAACGTATAGAATACTTTAGATTTGTACTTAAAAGCATGAAGAAATATCTTGATATTTCAAAGGGCTTTAAGTGCAAAGATGAGATGTTATATCCATTTCTTGTTAAGACTTTCTTCTTTTTGCCATAAATTTCCCGAAATCTCCTCGTAATATCTCGATATTACTCAAAAATTTCATAAAATTTCTAATCAAAAATAAAGAAAGCTGTGGTCACAATATTAATCGAATTCAGGTTAAGAATATATAAGAAGTAGCCTTTGGCCGCTTTTAGGCGGAATTAAACCTATCAGCTTCTAGCCGATAGTAGTTTAATAATCCCCTCAACATTTTTTATAGAGCGTTTAGTCCAAAGGAGCCGCAGCTCATTTTTTTCTTTTTCAGTAAGTTGCCAATTGATTTCCGAACTACGCAATTTTGAAGTCAGCCTTTGTAAAATAATAGCCACAGCAACAGAAATATTTAAACTTTCTGTAAAGCCAACCATGGGTATTTTTAAATAACCATCTGCCATGCCCAAAATATCTTTGGAAACACCTTCTTTTTCTACACCAAAAACAAAAGCAGATTTTTGTGATATATTAAAATCTTCCAGAAAACAAGAATCATTATGCGGTGTAGTGGCTATAATTTTATAGCCTTTTTTTGCCAGTGTTTTTATACAATGCACGTTGTTATTATCTGCTTTGCGGTAGTAGTGAAAATTGAGCCATTTTTCGGCACCCTTTGCCACTTGGTTAGAGAGATAGCTTTTGTATTTATTTTCAATAATATGTACATCTTGAATACCAAATACATCACAACTTCGCACCACGGCACTGGTATTATGTTTTTGGTAAATGTCTTCTAACACTACAGTAAAATGCCGAGTCCTACCGGATAATATCTCCTCAAATTTTTGTTTTCGTTTTTCGGTTATAAAACCTTGTAAGTAATTTAATAGTGCATTATCATTCATAAATTATTCTAAAAAATATGTTATGAGTTGTTAAAATAAGGTTAATCTTGATAAATCCGTTAATCCTTTTAAAAATTTTATGGTCTAAAGGTAAAATTTAAGATATAAACAACATGAAAAAAATAATTTTATCAGGAGTTCTTATCCTCTTTGTATTAATGGCTTTTGCACAGGAAAAAGCTCAACAAGAAAGGCGGGGTAAGCAATTTACAGCGGAACAAAGGGCTACTTTACTTACCAAAAAAATGCAATTACATTTAGATTTGTCTTCAGATCAATATAAAAAGCTTCTAACAGTAAATACTGATTTTTTAAACAAAAAGCAAATGGCTATGGAAAATCGAGAATCTGATGGCAGAGAAATTTCAAAAGAAGGAAAATTTGATATGCTGAATGCAAAAATGGATGCCAGAATAGCCTATCAAAATGAAGTAAAAAAAATTCTCAATGAAGAACAATTTGAAAAGTATTTAAAAATGCCTAAAGACATTGAAATGAGACATAAAAAATGCAATCACAGAAAGCATCACAGGATGGGTAGAAGACATTGGTAAATACTTTTATTTTAGCTCCCAGAAGGAAGTTATATCAGCTGATATAACTTCCTTCTGGGAGTTTGTTTGTAAAAAAATTTCTTTTATTAATCTTTGTGTTTTCGAGCAAATACCGCTTCCATTTCTTCCAGTGTTTTGCCTTTGGTTTCGGGAATATACTTCCAAACAAAAAATATGATAAAAATTATAAAACCTGAAAATATAAAGTAAGGCAGGGCATTATTCCATGTTCCGCCTTGTGAAACTAACTTATTTGCATCACTTTCTACTACCATAGGGAAAGTCTGTGAAACTACATAGTTTGCCAGCCATTGTGCGGCAACGGCTATTGACATAGCTGCACTTCTTATTCTATTGGGGAAAATTTCGGCCAATAATACCCAAACAATTGGCCCCATAGACATGGCAAAAGCTGCAATAAAAAGCAGCACTCCTATTAAACTAATGATACCTTCGGTAGAGGAAATGGTGGGTAATCCGGCAGAATTTACATGGGAATAATCACTAAGATATAAGGAGAAGCCCATCATTAAAAATCCGATGAGCATTCCAAATCCACCAATAATTAATAGCGGTTTTCTTCCCAATTTATCCACTGTAAACATGGCAATAAATGTAAACAACAAATTAACTGTGGCTAATAATATTTGTTGGGCTAAAATGTCTTCCTGCCCAAATCCGAGGGCTTGTTCAAAAATATCCGCACCATAGTACAATACGGCGTTTATTCCCGTAAACTGTTGGAGAATGGACAAAACTGTACCAATTATAACTATTGGGAATAATGATTTATTGAAAATGGATGCCTTTTCTTCCGTGCTTTCTTTTTTTATAGAATCTCTGATTTCTTTAATCTCTTTATCAGCGGATTTTTCTCCGTGAATACGAGTTAATATATTTGTTGCAGCCTCTTCTCTGCCTTTTAACATAAGCCATCTGGGGCTTTTTGGCATAAAAAACAACAGTAATAAGAATAAGCCGGCAGGTACCAGTTCTGACCAAAACATGGTTCGCCATCCAAACTGAATATTTTCTTCTTGTGTTAAGCCTGAACCAATAAAATAGGTGGCTAAAAACACCACAAAAAATCCAATTACAACAGCTAGTTGATAAAAGGTAACCAAATTGCCTCTGTTTTTTGCAGGAGCTATTTCTGCAATATACATAGGAGCATTCATAGAGGCAATACCTATGGCTATGCCACCAATAATTCTAAAAACTACCAATAAAGTAGTAGATTCAGGTAAAAATTCTGGTAATCCTGAGCCCCAGGCAGAAATTACAAATAATAAAGCTGCAATAATTAAGGAATTTTTCCTTCCAATGGCTTTACTTAATATACCTGCAGATAATGCACCGGCCAAAGCCCCTAAAAGTGCACTACTTACTATAAAGCCTTTAGCAGCACCTGTTAATTCAAAATATTTGGAAAAATAAAATTGTGTACCGTTAATTACACCCGTATCATAGCCAAATAGCAGGCCTCCTAAGGCAATAACCATAGTTACAAAATAGATATTGATTTTTTTTGTTGATTTAGCAGAATTCATATTTCACTATTTAGGTTAGTTTTAATTTTTTTACATTTTAATTAAGAGTCAAAATTAATCATTCTTTTTCAAATTCAGTTTTGTCAAAAAATATTTTTATTGAACTTATATCTCAGGTTATTAGATGTGATGGGTTCAAATTTAAGAAATATAAAATTTCGGTTTTAAGGAGAGATTTTAAATGGAAAAGGTTGGATTCAACCTTTACTCCTCAGTTGTAAAAGATTGCATGCTTACCAGTTTATAATACGTTCCTCGCTTTGCCATAAGTTTATCGTGTTTGCCTTGCTCTACAATTTGACCTTGGTGCATAACTATTATTTTATCTGCACTTTGAATGGTGGAAAGCCTGTGGGCAATTACCAGAGAAGTACGGTTATGCATTACTTTTTCTAATGCGGTTTGTACCAGTTTTTCTGATTCTGTATCCAGTGCAGAGGTAGCTTCATCGAGAACCAGAATAGGTGGATTTTTTAATACAGCTCTGGCTATACTCAATCGCTGTTTCTGGCCTCCGGAAAGTTTATTCCCTGCATCGCCAATGTTGGTGTCTATACCTCGTGGCAATTGCGATACAAATTCATAAGCATTGGCTATTTTTAGGGCTTGGATAATTTCTTCTTCCGTAGCATCTGGATTGCCTAATAAAACATTGTTCCTTACACTGTCATTAAACAAAATGGCATCTTGGGTAACAATCCCAATCTGAGCTCTCAGAGATTTTTTGGTAACTTTTCTAATATCAGTGCCATCAATGGTTATAGTTCCTTTGTCAATGTCATAAAATCGGGTAATTAAGTTGGCAAGTGTGGACTTTCCGCTACCTGATTGCCCTACCAAGGCTACCGATTCTCCTTTTGCCAGAATCATGGAAAAATCTTTGAGCACATAATCTTTCTCATATTTAAACCAAATATTTGAAAAGTTAACTTCTTTTTCAAATCCATTTATTGAGGTAGCATTTTTATCATCTTTTAATGGATTTTTCATTTCTATTATTTCCAATACCCTTTCTGCTGCTGCATTACCTTTTTTAATGTTGTAACTGGCTTTGGAAATGGCCTTGGCAGGCGTTAGGATATTATAAGCCAATCCCATATAGGCAATAAATGAACTGCCGTCTAAGATGCCTTCTTTCAGCACCATCATCCCGCCATAATACAATAATATGCCTATAACTAAAATTCCCAGAAATTCACTGGTAGGGCTGGCCAAATTGGTACGGTTTAGTAGGTTGTTAGAGTAATTTCTAAACCTATTTGTAGATGCCCTGAAATTCTGATTAAAAAGCCCTTCTGCATTAAAACCTTTTATAATTCTAAGTCCGGTTAGCGTTTCTTCTATTAATGACAAAAAATAGCCCTGTTCCTGTTGTACACGATCCGATTTTTTTTTGAGGCTTTTACCAATGAGTGAGATTAAAAATCCTGATACCGGAATAAAAATAAAGACAAAAATAGTGAGTTTTACACTTATGGTAAGCATAAATATAATGGTAAATATAATGGTAAGCGGCTCTCTGAACAACAACTCTAAAATAGATAAAAAAGAATGCTGGATTTCCAATACATCTGTGCCTATTCTTGCCATGATATCACCTTTTCGCTTTTCGGAAAAGAAAGAAAGCGGCAGATTAATTGTTTTATCATACAAATCATTTCTTATATCTTGTAAAACGCCATTTCTGAGGAAAGTAATAAAATACATGGCGAGATAGTTAAATATATTTTTAAGCAGAAATAAGGTTATTACCAGTGCAATTACTATTAGTAGTGCTTTGGTACTATCTGTTCCGGCAATGTCTGTAATAATGAAATTGAGATAATCTTTACCGTAATCTGTGATTTGGCCGATGCCCTGATAAGTTGGCTTTTGGGTGATTTTAATGGTTTCTGCCTCAAATAATACATCTAGCATGGGTATTAAAGCGATAAAGGACAATGCACTAAAAAAGGCATATAATATATTGGCAATTATATTTAATAAGCCGTATATTTTATAAGGATAAGCATATCTAAGTATTTTTTTTAAATAATTCATTAATTTAATTGCATCTGATCAATAATTCGGTCAATTTTTTGGTTTAGCAGTTTGTTTACGGTAAAAGTGTCTTCTATTTTTCCTAACGGTAAGTTTACGCTAAAATAGAATTTTATTTTAGGCTCCGTGCCACTGGGCCTGGCAGCTAACCGTGTTCCGTCTTCGGCTTCATAAATAAGCACATTAGATTTTGGAAGATTTATCGGAGCTTGTTTACCGGTGAGTAAATTTTTGCGTGTTGAATTATCATAATCATATATGTATTTTACTTTTGCTCCATCTATTTCTTTTAAAGGATTATTGCGTAAATCTGACATCATCTTTTTTATTTGTTCGGCTCCGTCTATACCTTTTTTTACAATGGAGATAAGATGTTCTTTATAGAAACCGTATTTGGTAAATAAAAATAATAATTCCTTATACAGCGTAGTATTGTTATTTTTGGCATTAGCCGCAATTTCACAAGCCAATAGGGTAGCGGTAACAGCGTCTTTGTCTCTTATAAAATCTCCAACCATAAATCCAAAACTCTCTTCGCCACCGCCTATAAATTCTTTACTGCCTTCATTATCGCGTATGGCTTTGGCTATCCATTTAAAACCGGTGAGTACTTCGGCAACTTCCACATTGTAGCTGCTTGCTATATCTTTTATTAAAGGCGTAGAAACTATGGTGGTACCTATGAATTGTTGTCCGTTTAGTTTACCCATTTGACGCCATTGTTTTAATAAAAATTCAATCATAATGGCCATGGTCTGATTACCGTTTAGCAAAACTAAGTTTTCATCCAAATCTCTTACAGCAATACCCAACCTGTCTGAGTCCGGATCTGTGCCTATTACAATATCAGCTTTTATTTTGTTGGCTAAATCCAGAGCCATTTTTAGGGCTTCCGGTTCTTCCGGATTGGGGGATTTTACTGTTGGGAAACCGCCATCCGGTTTTTTTTGTTCTTTAACAACATGAACATCAGAAAAGCCAGCCTGTTTTAACACTTCAGGCACTGACATGATAGAAGTACCATGAATAGGGGTAAATACTATTTTTAGATTATCTCTGTATGGAATATTAAAAGTACCTTTCTCTACAGATTTTGCATGGAAGGCTTTGTCCACTTCTTTACCTGTTATCTTTAATAGTTTGTCATTAGCATTGAAGTTTATTTCATCAAAAGCTACTTTGTTTACGTGATTAATAATGTTTTTATCATGCGGAGGAACTATTTGCCCACCATCATTCCAGTAAACTTTATAACCGTTGTATTCGGGAGGGTTATGCGAAGCGGTTAAGACTATTCCGGCGTTACATGACAGGTGTCTAACGCTGAATGACAATTCCGGCGTGGTTCTTAAATCATCAAAGAGGTAGGTGATAATGCCATTTGCCGTAAGCACATCTGCCACTACCTTTGAAAATTTTTTGCTGTTATGCCTACAATCATAGGCTATTACAACTTTTAAATCCGATGTGTCTGGATATTGTTCTTTTAAGTAATTGGCCAAACCTTGCGTAGCCCTGCCAAGCGTATATTGATTAATTCTATTGGTGCCAACCCCCATAATGCCTCGCATACCACCGGTGCCAAATTCCATATCTTTATAAAAACTATCTTTAAAATCAGCATTGCCTGAATCTATTAAAGCTTTTACTTTCTTTTGCGTTTCATTGTCAAATGGAGGGTTTAACCAAAGTTGGGCTTTTGTGATGAGTTGAGCAGTATTCATAGAATTTTCAATTTTAATGAGCTACTAATTTAATAAAAATTTTTAATGCTTGTAAAGATTAATGGTGCTAATTATATATTTACTTTTTTACTTATTTTATACCGTTCTCTGTTAGGATTGCTTCTTAAAATGAGTTCGCCGATAAGTCCTGCTAAAAATAATTGCGTACCTATAATCATAGCCACAATAGAAGCGTAGAATTGTGGCCGGTCTGCTAACAGCCTTCCGCGGGGGTTTATAAAAATTTTATCTATACCAAGATATATGACAAAACAAAAGCCAATAATAAAAACCAAGGTACCCAATAAACCGAACAGGTGCATAGGCCGTTTGCTGAATTTTGACAAAAACCAAATGGTGATAAGGTCTAAAAAACCGTTGATAAAACGATCCATGCCAAATTTTGTAGTACCATATTTACGAGCCTGGTGCTGAACTACTTTTTCGTCTATTCTGGTAAAACCCTCATTCTTTGCCAATACCGGAATATAACGGTGCATCTCGCCATATACGTCTATACTTTTAACTACTGCGTTTTTATAGGCCTTTAAGCCGCAATTAAAATCGTGTAATTGCAAACCGGAAGTTTTTCGTGCAGCGGCATTAAACAATTTAGAGGGTATGTTTTTCTTTAAAGTAGAATCATATCGTTTCTTCTTCCATCCTGATACCAGATCTAAATTGTTTTTTGTGATAAGATTGTAGAGTTCGGGAATTTCGTCCGGACTATCTTGTAAATCGGCATCCATGGTTATGACTACATTGCCGCAGGCTATTTTAAATCCGGCGTTTAAGGCCTGAGATTTACCGTAATTTTTTCGGAATTTTATACCTTTAACATTGGGGTCTTTCTGAGAAAGTGATTGGATAACCTGCCATGAATTGTCTGTGCTGCCATCGTCTATAAAAAGTATTTCATAGCTGTAATTATTTGCTTTTATTACTTTTATAAGCCATTGGTGTAATTCTGTTAGCGATTCTTCTTCGTTAAGCAGCGGGATGACTACTGATAGATTCATAAGTTGTTAGAAAATTTGCTGATTATTTTTAAGATAATTCCGGTTTTTGTTGCATAACCAAAGAAGCAATTAATGAGGTTATAAACCCAATAAATAGAGACCATAACAGGCCAACGGCAGCAATAAACCAAGGTGAAGAAAAGTTTTTTTGAATTTCAATGGCGTTGTCTATTTGTTCTTCGGAAAGATTTGGGTTTTCCATCATTTTTTGCCGTGAAATTTCCAATACATTTTCTGTGTAACCCGGTTCTATAAAATTAACAAAAATGAGGATATAAATAATTCCGATTATTGCTCCAATCAAGGCAACGGCTATGCCTGTTTTTAGCCCTTGGCTCAAAACTAAATAACCATTATTATTTTCTTTAAATTTTTTTATACCCAGAATAACAAAGACAACAATTGTAAGAATATTTATAAGCGTTATAATCCAGTTTTGCTCATAGGTTTTGCCCATTGCATAAATGATTAAACTTATAATTACCGATGCCATACCCAGATAAACTCCATAATTAACAGCTATATTATTAGACGATTTTGTTTGATTCTCCATTGTATTTAAATTATATAATAACAAATATAGATATTTCCGCCGTAGCAACTTATAATTACGGAAAAATCTTATCAGAAAAATTTTGATAATGCGTTTGGAAAGTAGTAAAAGGATTGTATTTTTGCACCGGGCAAGTCCTACACAACCAGCTCCCTGTGAATCCTCCAGGGCAGGAATGCAGCAAAGGTAGCGGGTCGTAGCGGTGTGATGTAGGTAGCTTGCCTTTTTTTGTTTAGGTTGCAACAGATTGTATTGGGGGTAATAAGGGTTAAATGCAATTGTATTCTATAAAAACAGATGGCTTTTTTCTCTTACAAAATAATGGTATGAACTAATCCCGATTAAAGATTAAAAATTGGAGTTCGGAGGTTGCATATCGGCACATCTACTTCCTTGCCACAAACCCTGTAGGTTTATCTTTGTAATAAACTTTTCCGTATTTGAACCCGGAAACAACCGGAAAATCTAAGTAATATGTTGTTTTACCATTTTTTAATATTTGTTTTGGTAAAGCTTTAATGTTTGCTGTCTTATTGTTTTGTTTTTTTGACAGCAATTTTTTGCTTTCGTAGGTAGCTGCCTCAATATCGCTGTAGCCCTCTAACGGATAATTTTCAAAACTGTTATAGTTGCGGTTATCGGCAGCGGGTTCTAAATATACCTTTTTATCAGTTTGGTAATAGTACATGGTTACCGGCCGTATCCGCCATTTGTTTTCTTCATCAGTAAGGCAGAATAAATCAAAATCAAATTCAATATTCTTTGAAACCAGTTTTTCTACTGTAACCTCTACACTAAGTGTTTTGTAATCTCTGTTTTTATAGCGATAGGGCTCCTGCCATAGTTTTTTTGTATAGGCAGATTTGCCAATAGTAATCTTATAGTAGTTCTTATTTTGCTCTACATCTGTACTGTCTTTAGCTTGTCCAAAACTGATTTGAAAGCTTACAAATATTAATAGAATGATGATGAAATTACTCTTTCTTTGCATAGTTATTGTATTTTTTGTAAGCGGGCCATATAAAATCCGTCGTATCCCGATACGGATGGTAAAACAATTTTTTCATCTATTAGCCTAAACGGTTTATTGGCAGTCAGAAAATTCTTTACCTGCTGTTGGTTTTCCGATGGTAAAATAGAACAAGTGGCATAGGTTAATTCCCCCTCCGGTTTTACCATTTTGGCATAATTAGTTAATATTTCAGTCTGTATGCGTTGTACTTCCGTAATAAATTCTGGTGTTAATTTCCATTTGGCATCAGGGTTGCGTTTTAAAACACCTAGGCCGCTACACGGAGCGTCTATAAGCACTCGGTCTGCAGAATGGTATAGTTTCTTTATCGTTTTTGTGCCTGTAATGGTTCTGGTTTCAATATTAAAAGCCCCGTTTCTCTTTGCCCTTCGTTTTAGTTCTTTTAACTTGTTGTCATAGATGTCTAACGCAATAATCTGGCCTTTATTTTTCATCAAAGCCGCTAGGTGCAAGCTCTTGCCGCCGGCACCTGCACAGGCATCTATGATTCTCATGCCTGGTTTTGCATTTAAAAAAGGGGCTACCAATTGAGAGGAAGCATCTTGTACTTCAAATAAACCGTTTTTAAATCCTTTGGTGGCGAATACATTTTTTCGTTCTGTGAGTTGTAAAGCATCCGGATACTCAGGGAGAAAGATAGTTGAAATATCTTCTTCGCAAAGTAGGTCTTGTAATTTTTGGGGTGTTATTTTAAGTGTGTTTACACGCAGTACTACCTTAGCTTGTTGATTTAGTGCGTGGAGTTCTTTTTGCCATTGCTTGCCCAATTCTTTTTCGCCCAGTTTGTCCAGCCAATCCGGAATAGATTCTTTTATAGCCCTAATATCTTGCAGACTGTCAAATCTGCCTTTTATTCTCCTTATTGGTGTATTTTCAAAGTGCTTCCAGTCGGGTAATGATATCCCTTTTAATGTAGCCCAAACGGCAAAAATTTTCCAGAGGTTTTCATTGGTAAAATGATTTTTGGTTTGTGCAATTTCGTTGTATAGCCTTCGCCATCGGACACAGTCATATACTGTTTCTGCTATAAAAGCACGGTCTCTGGCTCCCCATCTTTTGTCTCGTTTTAAGATTTTGGCCACAACCTTATCTGCATATTCCCCTTCGTTAAAAATTAAATTAAGGGCATCTATCACCGCAAAGACTAAATTTCTGTGTAATCGCATATTAACTTATTAGAGAGCAAATGTAATGAAATCATGGCATTGTTTGGTTGTTTGTTTAATCGTTGAACTGTCGAGATTTTTTAATCCATCCATTTAATAGCATAAGGAGTAGTAAATAATCTTTTGGCACAGCTATTGAATATATAACATGAAATTATATACGATTAGAGTGTAACTGTTTGTTTATAAATCTATTGTAAACTTTAAATATTTACACTATTAGACAAATAAAAACGTTAAATGTCATATTGACGGATAAATACTTATGAATAACCTAAAATTTTTAGATATTGACAATATGTCATTACAAGAGATTATTGATGAAGAATCTGAATTAATTCCTTTAATGACACCTGAAGATGAAGAAGAAATTCAACGGGAAGAAGTTCCTGAAATATTATCCATTTTGCCTCTGCGAAATACGGTTTTGTTTCCCGGCGTGGTCATTCCTATTACTGCCGGAAGGGATCAGTCTATAAAACTTATAAAAGCTGCCAATAAAGGCACTAAAACCATTGGTGTTGTAGCTCAGAATAAGGAAGCGGTAGAAAATCCTTCCAGAAAAGATTTACACGATATAGGTACTGTGGCCAGAATTTTAAGGGTTTTGAAAATGCCTGATGGCAATACTATGGTGGTCATCCAAGGTAAAAAGCGATTTGAGTTGGGCGAATTTGTTCAGGAAGAACCCTATATCACTGCCTTGGCCAAAGAACTCAAAGAAGATATTCCTCGAAAAAAAGATTCGGAATTTACGGCTATAATAGAATCTATAAAAGATATTGCCCTTAAAATCATTAAGGAAAATCCAAATCTGCCTTCCGAAGCTTCATTTGCCATAAAGAATATTCAAAGCAATTCATTTTTGGTGAATTTTGTGTCTTCCAATATGAATTTAACGGTATCGGAAAAGCAGGAATTACTCAAAACGGACAGTTTAAAACAGAGAGCTCTTTCCACCTTAAAATTTATGGATGCGGAATTGCAACGGCTAGAACTTAGAAATGTCATCCATTCAAAAGTCCGGGAAGACATGGATCAGCAGCAGAGAGAATATTATTTAAACCAGCAGCTAAAGACCATTCAGGAAGAGCTGGGCGGTATTTCTTACGATGAAGAGTTAGAAGAAATGCGGGCTAAAGCCAAGAAGAAAAAGTGGCCACAAGAAGTGAGCGAATTATTCCAAAAAGAATTAGGCAGGCTCCAACGCATGAACCCGCAAGTAGCGGAATATTCTGTGCAGCGAAATTATCTGGATTTACTGTTAGAATTACCATGGCAATCCTATACCAAGGATAAGTTTGACCTTAAAAGAGCTCAAAGAATTTTAGATAGAGACCATTTTGGGTTAAAAGAGGTAAAAAGGCGTATAATTGAACACTTGGCTGTTCTAAAATTAAAAGGCGATATGAAGTCGCCCATAATTTGCCTCTACGGGCCACCGGGTGTAGGTAAAACCTCTTTGGGAAAATCCATTGCCGAGGCACTGGGTAGAAAATACGTAAGGATGTCTCTAGGTGGATTGCGAGATGAAGCCGAAATAAGAGGGCATAGAAAAACCTATATTGGAGCCATGCCCGGCAGAGTAATACAAAACATAAAAAAAGCAAAATCTTCTAATCCGGTTTTTGTTTTGGATGAGATAGATAAACTGACAAGTAGTCATAATGGCGACCCTTCATCGGCCATGTTAGAAGTATTAGACCCGGAACAGAATACCGCTTTTTATGATAACTATTTAGAGGTGGGCTATGACTTGTCTAAAGTGCTTTTTATAGCTACGGCCAATAGTTTGTCCAATATTCCATGGGCATTGCGAGATAGGATGGAAATTATAAAAGTATCGGGCTATATCACGGAAGAAAAAATTGAAATAGCCAAAAAACACCTGTTGCCTAAGCAATTAAAAGCTCACGGGCTAAGTAATAAACAACTGAAACTGGGCAAGCGGCAAATAGAAAAAATTATTGAAGGCTTTACCCGGGAATCCGGCGTGCGTACCTTGGACAAAATGATTGCTAAGGTGGTGCGGTATGCGGCAAAATCTATTGCTATGGAGGAAGAGTATAATGTAAAAATAAGCAATGACGACATTATAAAAATATTGGGCCCGAACCGATTAGAAAGAGACAAATACGAAGGTAATGAAGTTGCCGGTGTGGTAACCGGCCTGGCCTGGACAGCTGTGGGCGGTGATATTTTATTCATAGAATCAATTGTTTCAAAAGGCAAGGGGAACCTGTCTATTACTGGTAATTTGGGTAAGGTAATGAAAGAATCTGCCACCATTGCCATGGAATTTATTAAGGCTAATGCCGAAGAATTTGGCATAAAAGCCGAAGATATACAAAATAACAATGTGCATATTCACGTACCCGAAGGAGCTACCCCGAAAGATGGCCCCAGTGCCGGAATAACCATGCTTACTTCTTTGGTATCTACATTTACAAGACGAAAAGTAAGGGCAAAATTGGCTATGACCGGTGAAATTACCCTTAGAGGAAAAGTATTGCCGGTAGGCGGTATAAAAGAAAAAATACTAGCTGCAAAACGAGCCGATATCAAAGAGATTATTCTCAGTTTAAAAAACAAAAAGGACATTGACGAAATAGACCAACAATATTTAAAAGGCTTAAAGTTTCATTTTGTAGATAGTATGAAAGAAGTTTTGGATATTGCCCTTCTAAAACAAAAGGTGGGGTAACCATTATCTAAATAATCAATAAATTTATGGGATGCATCAATTTATTTTGGGTAAGTAAATAATACCAAATCCAATATAGCTATTGACAACAGGATTTTTGTTTTGAGATTTCGGCACCCAAACACAATTATAAATCTCGCTTTTTTAATAATGCATATGCTCCGTATATAAACAGCCCTGTCCAAATTAATACAATTATCACATCCTGAAATTGCACGGCATAGTTATAGCCAAAATCCTGCCCTACTTGTTTTCCGATACTCTGCACCGCATTTAACCGGGTAAAGGGTTGTTTTATCAAATTGGCCATAGATTCCAAAGGAAAAAATTGCATGATTGCAGCCACGTGGTCACTAATAACATCATTTTTTAATGTTGTATTGCTGTTATAACCCCAAAACAAGAAGCCTTTTGTAATGCTTTCAATAATAAACCATACTACAATGCCACCAACTGCAAAAGCTGAACGTTTTACCAATACCCCCATAAACAGCCCAAAGGAAAAAAATCCGGTAAGTTTTATAAAGAAAGCGATGAGGTAATCTAGATCGGAAAATATTATGCCTGTTTCATTAAAATCGGAATAGATTACTCCCAGAATTAGCGAAACCAAAAACACAAATACGGTAGAAATGGCAGCTAGCACCACTACTGTGTAAAACTTTGACAGAATAAATTCTTTTTTGCTCAGGCCGTCTATTAAGTTCTGCTTTAAGGTCTTGTAACTGTATTCATTGGACATCATGGATACAATTACCAATAGTAGAAAAAACTTAAAAATAGCAGCGATATACGTATTAAAATGCCAGATATAAGGAAAATTAAAAATTCCTTGTTCGGCCAAGTGAAACTTAAAAATACCAATATCAAATTTAATGGCGGCAATCAGGGCTATGGAAGTAAGCAGTCCAAAATAAATAAGAATAAGTACCCGGGATGCCCTGCTGTATCTTAGTTTTAGAAATTCTATCTGTAACAATCTAAGCATAATACTAATGGTTGTTAGTCAAAGTTAAAAATTGTTTTTCAAGGCTTGGTTTTCGTTTAACCAAATGCGAGAGTACAATGCCCTGCTCGTACAAGTAACGGTTAATTTCTTTAGTATCAATATCTTCCGTAAGTTCAGCTATCACAATATCATCTTCTATTGATGCTGCCGCTATCCCGTGATGTTTAATAAGCAATTTTTTTAAATCCTCAAAATTAGCATCACTTTTCAATTCTATGTGGGTTCTTATTTTGGTCATACCTTCTACCGTACCGGAATACAAGCTTACACCGTTTCTAAGTACTACCACGTGGCTGCAAACTTTTTCTACTTCATCAAGTAGATGGGAAGCTAATAAAATGGTAGTACCCTCTTTGGCTATTTTCCTGATGATTTCTCTTATTTCATGAATACCTTGTGGGTCTAATCCATTGGTGGGTTCGTCTAAAATTAAAATTTCCGGATCATTGAGTAGGGCAGAGGCTATGGCCAGCCGCTGTTTCATCCCCAGCGAATAGGTTTTAAATTTGCTGTTTTGCCTATCGTACAAACCTACTGTTTTTAGTTTTTCAGGAACCTTACTTGTAGGTACTTCTTTTATTTTGCAGACCAATTTTAAATTTTGTGCTGCAGTCATATAAGGGTAGAAATTGGGACGTTCAATAATAGCTCCAACTTTTTTTAATGCCTTGTGTGTGGGTAATTTACCACCAAACCAACTAAAACTGCCGGAAGTTTTATTAACAACATTTAGCACTATACCCAGTGTTGTGGATTTGCCACTGCCGTTTGGGCCTAATATTCCGTAAACATTCCCTTTTTGTATGGAAAAAGAGAGATTGTTAACAGCATGAACTAATCCAAATTTTTTATTCAGTTTTTCTAATGTGAGTATGTTTTCCAATGGCACAGAAAATTTAATTAATGAACTTATACCAAATCTAATATATAATGCTACATATAATTGGATAAATTTTCACTTCTATTGCGTTAAAAATACTCGCCATAGCTAAGGCTATGTCTGCGTTTTTTGCCTTGTATAAGTGAAAATTCACACCCAAATCCAATATAGCATTATATATTAG
>PDWJ01004137.1_pt1 | contig 19898 bp, 17 predicted proteins | sample 1430881 | NCBI WGS metagenome assembly PDWJ01 (sample SAMN01162460, study PRJNA174530) | Oral metagenome, whole genome shotgun sequencing project. | biome: Marine environment; feature: Marine mammal; material: Swab sample of the gingival sulcus; isolation source: swab sample of gingival sulcus...
CTGAATGAGTAGACTAGCAGGCAGCCGAGGAAAAAGCAAACTCCTTGTTGCGGCTGGACCTCGAATTCTGAATGAGTAGACTTGTTCATACGACCGCCAGAGGACAGCCTCCGTTGCGGCTGGACCTCGAATTCTGAATGAGTAGACTGGCACGGCCTTCACCCTGGACATGACGACCGTTGCGGCTGGACCTCGAATTCTGAATGAGTAGACTGGGTGGCTTTGTCTATTCCAAGGGAGGGCAGTTGCGGCTGGACCTCGAATTCTGAATGAGTAGACTGCGCGATATGGGCGGCGGCGCGGTCATCTAGTTGCGGCTGGACCTCGAATTCTGAATGAGTAGACTGCTGGCGATGCACTTGCAGAGCTCGGAGTAGTTGCGGCTGGACCTCGAATTCTGAATGAGTAGACTTTGGTGTCGCGCATCCAGGCAAGCGATTGCGTTGCGGCTGGACCTCGAATTCTGAATGAGTAGACTGAAGTCTAGGGCTATTTAAGTACTTCTCCAGTTGCGGCTGGACCTCGAATTCTGAATGAGTAGACTAGATCGCCGGGGATGTCTTTGTTGTTACAGGGACATTCCCGGCGGGCTTCCATATTTTCCAAACCGAATCAGTCAAAACAACACCAATTGCTGCGGGTTTTCGCGCGCCTTGTGGCGGCGCTGGTCCGAGAAGTGGACGATATCACGATACTGGCGGTCGGTGAAGCTCAGGATCTGGATGTCTCCCCAATCGGGCAGATGGCGCTCAATCCGGTTCACGCGAGTCTGGAACGCCTCCTTGCCATTTACGAACCGGGCATAGACGGAGAACTGGCTGCGCTCGAACCCCTCGTCCAGCAGGAAATTGCGAAAGGCGGTCGCGGATTTGCGTTGTGGCTTGGTGTCGGTCGGAAGGTCGAACATCACGAGTATCCACATGATCCGGTATCCTGAAAGAATTTTGTTTTGTGCGTTCATCGGCCCAGCCCCGCAAGGGTCAGCGCGTCGGGCGGGCGCGGCAGCGCAAGGGCCGGTTTGCCGGTCTCAAAGCTCTGGCCCAGAGAGGTTGCCAGTTTGACAAGCGCAACGGAAACGGGCGTGAGGCCGTCGCCCAGCGGAAGATCCGTGGCGATCAACCGGGCGAGGGCCTGCTTGGCGGGTGTGGTCACTTCGGCCCCCAGATCCAACGCGATATGACGGGCCGCGCAATCGACAAGGGGGCGGAAGGGCTCCATCAGGTCATCGGCCAGAGCAAAGGCATTGCCCCGGTTGGAATGGTGCAGTCCGATCGAGGGGTGCAACCCGGCGGCCACAACCGCGCGGGCGGTGGCGGCGCGCAGGACGGTATAGCCGTAGTTGAGCAGGGCGTTGACATCGGCGGCGTCGGTGTCGCGGCGGAAGTCTTCCCCCATCATCCGGGGCCAATAATAGCGGGCGGCCTGAGCCTCGATATTGGTGCTGTCGCCGGATGTGATTTTGCGCAGCATCATACGCAGGGGCGCGTCGGCCTCGCCCATGGCGGAGAGCGCGGCGGCCTGCATGGTGACCTTGGCAGTGACGACCTGTTTCCAGACTTGCTTGATCAGCGGTTGTTTCGCCTGCCATTGTGCGCGGATTCGCCCGCCCTGCGCATGGTGTCCGTCCAGCGGCATCAACGCCGAGCGCGGCGCATGATTGCTGCCGCACAGGACCACCGGCACGCCACGGTCTCCCAGCTCGGTCAGCAGAGAGGTGGACCAGGTTGTGCCATGGGCATGAACGATGACAGCGGCAATTTGGTCAAGCGGCGTATGGCCGATTTCTTGCCCGTCTTGCGAGACTTTCAGGAACCCCCTGTCACGCGACAGGTGTCGCCCATCGGTGGCGATATCTATGATCTGGTCCAATCGCCATACTCCCAAATATTTGGAAGTATGGCATAATTTTTCGATTCGCGCGACTCTGTCCGCGCCGCCCCCGGTCAGGCAACAGGGCCAGGGTCGCGCAGACGGCCCATTTCATCGACAAAGACACGCCGGATGCCTGCCTTGATCAACGAGTTGGCCGACATCTGGAACCATTTGAACGGGTCGGATTTGTCCTTGTTGCGCGCATCTGCATTGGCCTCGTTATGTGGCACAAGGAAGGCACCGTGGCGCTGGCTGGTTTTCTGAACGCGGCAGATGATGCGCTCGCCGTCCTTTTCGATGGCCACCATATCGTTCTTGAACAGGCGCAGCAGGCGTTTGGCGGCGGGGTGCGGGCGCTTGGGGTCGGTCAGGTTGTGGAATTCCCAAGCGGTGATGACCTGCGACAGGATCTTCCCATCCGGCCCGCGCCAGACCTCGAAACACTGGTTGCTGCCGCCTTTGTAGGCTTTCATCGGCGCACCGTTCGGTCCGGCGATCTCGACTCTGGAGGTGGGTTGCAAGGTTTCGATCAGTCGCACATGGCGGATGCCGTGATAGGGGCCGGGCTGCGCCGCGAAGTCGCGCAGGGCCTGTTCGAAGGCCTTTCCCTCTTTCCCCTTCGTGGCCAGGGCGAGCTTGCGTTGCAGAAGCGGATCGCGGATGTTCTTGCCACGTGTGCTGATCGCGATATCGCCCGACTTGAGCGACAAGAGCGGGCTGCGGCTGACCACATTGTCTTCTTCGCCGGCCTTTTTCAACAGGCCATAGGCCGTATCCAGGTGGAGCTGCCCCGAGGTCGTGTTGGGGGTCTTGTGGCCGGTCAGAATGCTGCCCTGCCCGTGGTCGGCCCGGTGCGACACGATGATCTTGTCGAGTTGGAGGCCGATATCGGTGCGGAAGTGTTCCCACGGTTCGGGGGTGGAGCGGGCCACGTCCTCGGCGCTGTTGCCGCTTGCCTCGTCCTGCTTCGCGCTGTCGGCGATCTGTTTGATCAGGCTGCGGCTGGTGGCGGCGACGACGGCGGCGTCGATGGCATGGTGGCGGTGATCGGTGCGGTTCTTGGCCTTGGCGGCCCCGTCCTTGTCGGGCAGCAGCGAGTTCAGGCCCCAGTGGCGCCGCAGCATCTCGGTCAGGCGACCGGGAACCGCCCAGACATGCCCGCCTTCGGTGTAAAGCGCATCCAGATAGCTCCGCGCCAGACGCGAAAGGTATTGCGTGTCGACAAGGGCGCGGTCGAGGAAGTCGTGCTTTCCTTCAAACCGTGTCATCGCATCGGGGGAAAAGCGCCATTTCTTGTTGTCGGGCAGGTTTTTCAGGTTGGCTGCGATAGCCGCCCATTGCGGCGTGTCGCCCCAGGCCTCCCACGGGGTCTTGTTGCCCTTCTCGCGATTGGCCTCGCGCAGGCAGAGGGTGCGGTTGGCGAAACTGTCGTCAAGCGTGCGCGAATAGGGCAGGATGTGATCGACATCGCATTCACCGTTGAGAACCATTGCTGCGCTGATCGCCTGACCGGTATAGGGGCACTGGCGTGGACCGATGGCAGGGCCAAGGTCTTCATACAGCCGCAGCAGCATCCGGTTCGCGCCTGTATCGGGCTGGCCAAGCTCGGCCAACTGCGCGCTGCGCCGTTCGGCAGCGGCGCGGTTGTCGCGGTTCTTGCGGTTGATCTCGGCCTTCTGCTTTTCCGATTGCTTCAGCTCGCGCGCCAGTTCCACAACGATCTGATCGGGCTTGCCGTAAACCGTGATGATCAGGTTCACCAAACGGCGCAATTGGTTCAGGCCGATATGCACGGTGGGGTTGGTGATGCGGCCATAATATTCGGCGGCCTGCGTGACCGGGTCGTGGCGGCTGCGATCGAAAGAGCCCGGAATGACGTGCCGTTCCAGAACCTCCCCGTAATAGGGCAGAGCCTCCAGAACCTCGCCGGTGCGGTGATCCGAATGATGCCAGCCGCAGGCGGCGACGGCCTCGCTATAGGGGAGCACATCCGCTTCCAGCGCGGCCAGAATGCGCCGCGTGGCGGTTTCCCCAAGGCGCCCATAGCCTTCGGGCAGCGGTGCATTGGCGGTGGCGATGGCATGGTCCCGGTCAAGCCCATGAGTTGCACCCAGCCACTCGACAAGCGTGTCAAATTCGGCCTCGCTCTGCACGGCGCGGATACGCCGGACCACATCCCATTGGGCATCGGTGTCGAGCGTGGACCAGTTCGGGCCAAAACGATCCGGGTGGCGCAGGCTTGAGCGGACGGGATCACAGGCGATGGCATCGCGGTTGGCGGTCTCCAGCGTGAACCGCTCCGTCGGGGCAAGCTTCACCTCTTTGCCCAAGGCTGTCAGCTTCATGGCCATCGAGGCCAGCGTTTTCGTGGGCTTCTTGTTGTCGAGTGCGTGAATGATCGTGTCGCGCTCTTCCCGCGTCAGCGGGCGGCTGCGGCGGCCATCGGCGGTGATGCGCAGGTTGTTCACCGTTTCGTAAAGCACTCGGCGTTGGGTCAGCGGATGCGCCTTGGGCAGGCGACGTTCATTCGCAGGCACACCCTCATGGCCGGAGAACAGGCACAGGCCGACCTCCGGCTCCTTCAACGGTCGCTGGTAAAAGATCGTCGTGAACACCACCTCGCGCAGTTCATTGGTCAACAAATCGGGGTGATAGGCCCGCTGCGCTTCCCACAGCTTGTTGAATTCATCCTCCAGATGCCGCCTGTCCGGGTAGAAATCGTAGCCCGCTTCCTCTTTCGCATCCGGCCCGTCACGTTTGGCGACGGACAGGCGCGTGCGCACCGAGGGCACCTGTCGTGGATCGGGCGCAGCGGTGCGGCGCATATGCAGGAATTCGCCATAGGTGCGCGCGCGTTTCAGCGCCATCTCCTGATCGAGCCGCCGTGTGGCATTCTTGATCGTGCCGCTTTCATTGTCGCCCCGGTCGGTCTTGCGGTTGGACTTGAACCCGCGCCGTTGGTTGAGGTGAAACAGCGCGCGGCCAAGGTGATGCAGCGGCAGCGGCTCATCAACGATGCGCGTCGGCGCAGGTAGCGGTCGCGACGCTTCCTCATACCGCGCGCAAACCGCCTTTTTTCCGCGAGAGGGCGCCCCTGCTTCCCATTTTTCGGAGGCTCGCGCCCATCCGAGAAGATGCGCACGCCCCCGTCGATAACATCCGTAATGGTCTCGCCGTCGGTGGCATAGAGCCACCAGCCTATGGAATTCGTGCCAATATCGAGACCAAGCCGCATAAAAAATCCTCCCTATCGTCAGGCGCACTGTGTGAGAGCTGAAAATAAACCGCAAGTTGTTATTGCGCGACTGTCAGGGGGATGCTACTTTTGTAAACATTCAGAATTCGTGGTCGAGCCGTTAACAAGCACTCGATTGCACCAAATTGAAAAGCGGGCTACGGCTCGCTTTTCCTTATTCAGGCACCTATCTAAACGTTTCGGGCAAACTGGGTTACGTTGGCTCACCTGACAAACCTCCATCAGATGGGCCACTGCCTTCCGCCTGGCATCGGGCGTCACCACTATTTTGCGTTCACATCCCGTAGCATCGCGCCCGATCATCGTCCACAAACCAACGACGGGCTTTGTACAAACCTGCGGCAACTGGCTGGGCTGGATTGGGCGGTGCCAGACTACAGCACTCCATGCAGGCATCAGAGAACGCTGAACCAAATTCCACCCGATCAGGACGTCGGGTCAGTGACCACAGACGGAGCATACGATACACGCAAATACCATGACGCGACCGTCGCCCGCAATGCACACGCTGCCATACTCCCGCGCAAGAATGCCAAGCTGTGAAAATCCGGTTCCGGCTCCCGTCAATCCCGCTGCTGTATGTGCCCGATCTCGAAGGCGAGACAGCCTTCGCCTTGACGCCTGAAGCCATACTGAGCCCGGATGATGCAAGGCGCTTGGCGCAGGATAACCTCGTGCATGAGGGAGCACCGACAGCCTCACAGGCCGCCGCACACCATGGCATTCCTGAAAACATCCCCGGCCTGCAGATCATGGAGGGATGGCTCACATTGTCGCACGAAATCCGGCTCTGCATTGTGCCCGATGGTCATGGTGGCTTTGCCCCGGCGCTTGAAACTCGTCCGAGGATCTTAGCCGGCTTTCCAGAGGGCTCCCCGTTTTCAGGTCGCCACCACGTTACACGGGCCGACAGCACCCCCCTGCCCGCCAGTCTGGCCGACACCGGCACCTGCCTCCGCCCCGCCGGGCGGTCGCTCGGACTGGTGATCGGCACCCCTCTGCTCAAGGCGCAGATGCCCTTCGACGCGCAGGTGGCCACCGTGGACGAAGGGTTGCAGGCGGCGCAGCGCATCATACACTGGTGGAACCATCACGCCGACGAACTGACCCCCCACAGGACACCGACCATGACACCGACTGAAAAGACCATCGCGCGCATTCCTGAAATGTCGCGCCTACAGCGCAAGGCCCTGCGCGCCAACGCCGAGCGGCTTGCCGCAAACGGCTCCGGCGAGGCGCGCGCGGTACTGGACGCCCTCGACAGCGCCGAAGCGCAGACTGGCAGGGCAGCCCGGCCCACGTCCGATGGCCTCCAGTCTACCGGGTTGCTGCAATGGGAACCGCGTGCGCGGGGCACCACATCGACCCACGCCTTCCACGAGGGCCGAAAGGTCGGGCGCATCTTCAAACATGGCAACCATTCCAACGCCGACAAGGAGGTCTACACCGTCGAAATCCTCGGCACGCCCCTGCCCCGCCGCTTCCAGCACATCGCCGAAGCCCGCACCGCCGGCGAGGCCGCCTTTGCCGAGCGTCAGAGATGAACGGATTTCTCGCCGCCGTAATCGTGCTGGTGGTGGTGCTCTTGCGGCAACCGATCATCGACCTCACCCTGCTCATCATCGCCGCCATTGCTCTGATCGCCTGCCTCACACTGCTCTGGGGTCTCGTGATGCATATGTCGCCGACAGGATGACCTTACCCCGAACAGGCCTCGGCAACGATGCCGGGCCAAGGCGCGCAAGAGGCCGGGGGCGAGGATATCCCTCAGGCACATAAAATGCGGTGTGAAGCTCTCCGACGATTTCGGAATGAAAACACGTTGGGCTGGTTGGTACACGGATCAATGACCGGGCAGCCACCCCACATAATGGCACCTTTATACCTGAGAGGCTGATCCGAAACTGGTGGAGTGAATTCAGCAGGTTGTATTTCTGTTCGGCTGCAAGGCTGAACGGAGATCACGATCGCCTGAACCACCGCGAAGTCGGACGACGTGCCGCCCACACCCCCTTTCCCTTGGCTCAAAGATTCAAAACCCGAAGCGCAAAACGCCCGTCCGGCTGTCAATCGGCATTGAACTATAACCCGTTCGGAAAACAGGCGTGCCGCGACCGCGCTTCCACGGCGCGCCTGCGAAAGTCACCATCACAAATGCGGCTGGCTGACCCTGGCAGGACAGGAACGGCGGTGTGGGGAGGCGTGAATGCCAAACGATTGTCGTGTTCACGATGAAATTCCTATTGCAAATTTGTTGTTGGTCCATATTTTGGAGTAAGCAGTTCAGTTCGGAAAGTACCTATGACCAAGCAAGACGATATCATTCTCGCGGTGATCTGCGACTACGGCGCGCGGGTTCGCGGCAAGGGGTTCCGCGCCCGGGACATGGAAAAGGTTCTGAAGAAAGGTGTCGGGCTCGCGTTTTCGAATATCATGATCACCTCTCTGGGCGAAATCGTGAACACGCCCTGGGGCGCGCTCGGGGATGTCCTGATGATGCCCGACCCGGCAACGGAGGTGCATCTGGCCGCAGAGGGAAAGCATGCCGCAGAACGCTATATGTTGTGTGACCTTGTGCATCTGGACGGAACGCCTTGGGAGTGTTGTCCCCGCAACTGGCTCCGCAAAGGGCTCGAAACCCTGCATGACGAATTCGGGCTTCTTCTCAACAGTGCATTTGAACATGAATTCCATTATTCCGGCATGGGCGCCGGAACCGGAAACGCTTACGGGCTGGATGCCTGGCGGTCGCAAAACGGGTTTGGTCAGGAGCTGGTTGCTGTTCTGGATGAATGCGGCATGGATCCCGAAATGATCATGCCGGAATACGCACCACAACAGATGGAGATTGTCACCGGCCCTGCACTTGGCATGGCGGCGGCGGACCGCGCCGTCCAGCTGCGCGAGATTACCCGTGCATTGGCCTGGCGGCATGAAGAAAAGGCAACCTTTTCACCGATCATGCCCGGTGGCGGAGTGGGTAACGGGGTGCATATTCACTTTTCTCTTCAGGATTCTGACGGTAGCCCCTGCTCCTATGACGCGGGGAGAAAATATGATCTGGGAGAGGCGTTCGGCCAGTTTATCGCGGGCGTCCTTGCTCATATGAACGATTTTATTGCCCTGACGGCATCGTCCAACATTTCATACGAGCGGCTTCAGCCCAACCGCTGGAGCGCCAGCTACAATAATCTGGGGAATCAGGACCGCGAGGCGGGTGTGCGCATCTGCCCGCTTTCCGGTTCGACCCCGGATAAAAGCTTCAATGTTGAATACCGGGCGGCCGATGCGACGGCAAACCCCTATTTGGCGCTTGGCGCAATCGTCTGGAGCGGAATAGATGGGTTGCGCAACAAACGTGCGGTTCCAGAGGCAACCAATGGCGATCTGAGCGAAGCGGTTGTCGAGCGTCTGAACCTGAAACGGCTGCCCGCCAGTTTGAGTGAGGCCTTGAATGCGCTGGAAAACAGTGCGTCAATGCGGGGCTGGATGGGCGATGAGTTTCTGAATGCGTTCGTGATCAACAAACGGAGCGAACTGGAGTTGCTCGGCGATCAGGATAACGAAACGCAAAAGGCCCGTTATGCGACCTGCTTCTGAAACCAAAGAGAAAAATATAACTCGCTCAGAACCTGTAACCACGATTATTCTGAACGCGGGTGCGCAAAGTCGACTGGTGTTTTGCTGTGACCACGCAGGCGCGGAAATCCCCTTGCGTCTTGGTGATCTTGGCGTCTCAGAGGCCGACAGAAGTGACCATATCGCTCTAGATATAGGCGTGTTTTCAACCACTTGTTGGGTGGTGGGTGCACTTGGTGCGCCTTTGGTGGCGCAACCGATCTCGCGGCTTGTCATTGATTGCAATCGGCGGCCGGAAAGCCCTGACTCCATCAGATTATCATATGACGGGCGAAGCATTCCGGGGAATTCCGATCTGGATGAAGCGGAACGCAGCCGGCGTGTTTCGGAAATACTGGAGCCCTATCAGGGTGCCTTGGAGAAAACACTGACGCAAGCGACGCGTGAGACCGGGTCCGTGCCGGTTCTGGTTGCCATGCACAGTTTTTCCCGGACTTACGGGGGCAAGCCACGGGCCTGCGATATCGGGGTCATCTTCGAGGGTGAGCAGGAATTTGCGCTTGCGTTTCTTGATAACCTCACCGCGCTGACCGAGCTGAGGGTTTTGCACAATGAACCCTATCGGATCGACTTCGAGGGCGATTATACCATTCCGCATCATCATACGGCATCCAATATACCTTATGTCGAGCTGGAAATCTGTCAGGATCTGATTGCCGATTGCAAGGGACAACGCGACATCGCGCGTCTTCTGGTAACGGCGTTCGAAAAAACGCTGAATATGATAGGTGGATGATCGCGTATTTACCGGAATTCCTGATAAAGCGCTTCGAACCTGTTAATCCTCGTGGCGACCCGTCCGCCGAGTTTTCTGGCGACATCGTCAACCAGTGCTTCAACGCACATGACGGCGGCAAGGCCGCTGTCAAAGGTTGACGGGCTTTCGACAGGAACGGCGAGCACATGGTCGGCCAACTTGCGTATTGGCGATTGCCACTGATCGGTGATCAGGATGATGGTCGCGCCATTTTCCGACGCATGTTTCGCGAAACTTTCCAGCCGCGACTGATAGCGCCGGAAATCCAGCACGATCACGATATCACGCCGTTTCATATCCATCAGAACCTCGACCATCGACCGGGAGTCGTTCTGGATCAGATGGGCTTCACCTCGAACCTGCCTGAAGCCATAGCAGAACAATTCGGCGATGGATCTGGAAAACCGTCCGCCGATGACCTGAACCGGGCGTTTGCTTTCGCTCAGAAGAGACGAGATGGTTCCGAATTCGTAGCCTGAAACCATTTCGGCTGTGGCTTGCATCAATTCAGACGCGAAACTCGCATAATGCTCCAGAGGGGAGCTGGATTGCGAGGCCACCTTGCCCCTTTCGAAGCGCTCAAGGGGTGAACTGTAGTGTTGCTGCAATTCGGCTTTAAGGCTTTCCTGAAACGCCGGAAAGCTGTCGAAGCCGAGCTTTGCGATGAAACGCAGCACCGTCGCGGCGCTGACATCGGATTGTTTGCCGATATCCACCAGCGAATTCAGTCCGATGCCGGGGTAGTTCGACAGAATGGCGCGGGCGACCTTGGCATCTGACTTGGTCATATGCTCGCTCAGATTCTGAATTCTTGTCCTGACCGAATCGTCCATCGGTGTCCTTCCTGTCCTGGCCATGGGTCGCGCCATGAGGAGAGGGTTGCATGTTTCGTCGGCATGTGCACTTGCGTTTTTTCGGGGCACTCCCGTCAAACGGGTGTTCGGAGTTGAATATGGCGCCAGCACATCAGGGTGGCGCTGGTTCAGAGAACCGCGGAACCTATTGAAGTACAACAGATAAAACCGGAGGGGTGTTGCCCTCCCCGTTTTGTGGTCGGTACACAGGGAAAAATTCTTGTCAAAAATTGAATTGTCGAGCAAAAATGAAACATGTAGATCATGGACAGGCGGCGTAGTGGCCGGTCCGGGAAGCTGTGGGGACTGCGGTGAGACAAGCTGATCATATCTTTTCAATCCGGAACCTCAGGCAGAGCTATGGAAAGGTCGAGGCGCTCAAGGGCGTGTCCTGCCACGCGCGAAGAGGGGAATTTCTGACCATTCTCGGCTCGTCCGGGTCGGGGAAATCCACCATGCTCCGGATCCTTGCGGGGCTCGAGCTGCCCACCAGCATCGACGAGCTGACGCTGGACGGGCGCGATGTGTCGTCGGTTCCGGCAAATCGCAGAAACGTCTCCACGGTGTTTCAGCATTACGGGCTGTTTCCGCATCTGAGCGTTGTGGAAAATGTCGAATACGGGCTGAAGGCGCGCAAGGTGCCCCGGGCGGAGCGGCGCGGGAAGGCTGTCGAGATGCTGAAGATGGTGCAGCTGGGCGATTATGTCGATTCGCCGATCGCCAAGCTCAGCGGCGGGCAGAAACAGCGCGTGGCGCTCGCCCGCAGCCTCGTCTTGCAACCGGCGGTTCTGCTTCTCGACGAACCTCTGGGCGCGCTGGACGAGAAGCTGCGCTTCGAAATGCAGACCGAGCTGGTTCGGTTGCACGAGGAACTCGGCATGACCTTCGTCTATGTCACCCACAGTCAGGAAGAGGCGCTCACGATGAGCGACCGGATCCTGCTGATGGACAAGGGTGAGATCGTTCAGGAAGGCACGCCGCAGGAGATTTTCGACCGGCCCAACTGCCGGTTTGCGGCCGAGTTCATGGGGATGGAGAATATCCTGAACGGCCGGATCGTCGCAACCGGCGGTGAAACGGTTGCGGTGGAGGTGAATGGCGTCCGGGTCGAAGGGATCTGGGCCGGCGCGCAACCGGCATCGGTCGGGCAAGATATTATCTGCGCATTCCGCTCGGAAAAGCTGAAACTCGCCGAGGCGTCGGAGGGCGGCATCGGGTTGAATTCGGTCTCATGCGACCTCGAAAGAGATGTTTATCGTGGCAAATATCACGACGTGTTTTTCAAGACCCCCATCGGCCTGCTCAAGGCGCGGCTTTGGGAAAAAACGGAAGACCTGTCGCGGTTGAAGACCCTGAACTGGGCGATCGGGCAGACGGTTATTCTGCCCGGCGACGACAGGGCAACATAAGCCGATCACGGCACCAACAGGAGTCAAGCATAATGAAAAACCGGAATAAATCGACACATCTGAGCCGCCGTGCGCTGCTCAGGACCGGCATGGCAGCCGGTGCGGCCACGCTCGCTGCTCCGTTTTACGCGCGCCGGGCCTTTGCCGCAGGCGGCAAGGTCCGTATTCTGGGCGTGACAACGGTGGCCTTGCCGAACTGGGACGGTTTCGTTGCCGATACCGGTATGGAGATCGAGTTTACCGCGATCAATTCGGACCCGGGCCTCTATGTGCAGGAAGTCGTTGCCAACGAAGTGGGCGATGACTTCGATGTTTTCGTCTTCGACGGCGGGATCGAAGATCGCCTTGGCGCTTCGGGGCATTTCCAGCAGATCGACGGGTCGCGGCTGGAGCGCTGGGGCGAAGTGTCGGCTGATGTGAAATCGAGCCCGCTGCTTCAGGGCGCGGGCGGCGAGCAATATGGCGCGCCGATCGTCTTCAATGCGGACAGCTTCGGCTATTATGCCGATGACGTGGGCGGCGGTGCCGACGAGTTGAGCTGGGGCACGATCTTCGAGAATGACGCGCTGATGGGGAAGGTGGCCATTGAGGATACGTGGCTGACCACCATGCCGAATGCGGCGCTTTATCTGATGGGCAAGGGCGCGAAAATCGCCAACCCGTCGAACATGACGCCGGAAGAGGCCAGGCTGGTTGCCGATTTCCTGATCGAGCGCAAGAAAGCCGGGCAATTCCGCGCCTTCTGGCATTCCTACGAGGAATCGGTCGATCTTCTCGGCAACCGGGAAGTCGTTGCCCAACAATGCTGGGAACCGGTGGTCAAGCAGCTTCAGCGCGACGGCAAGAACGTGCGCTATGCCAACACCACGGAAGGCTATTCCAAGTGGATGATCGGCGCCTATCTGCCCAGCCAGGCCGAAGGCGAACGGCTGGAGCGCGCCTACAAGGCCATCGACTGGTTCCTTGGCGGGCGCTACGGCGCGCAGATCGCGGTCAATCAGGGCTATGCCACGGCAAATCCGGGCGCGTCGCTGAAATTCGCGGCCGACGCGGGCTGGACCGACGAACAGAAGGGCGCGATCGAGTTCAATATCTCCAAGGTGGAGCGGAAAATGTCGCTTCCGCATTACTGGCAGAATTCGAGCCCCGACAATGTTGCGGTGATCGAGGCCGAATGGTCGCGGTTCAAGCAGGCATAGACACATCCATCCGGGGCGCTCCAAGCGAGCGCCCCGTCATTCCCGGATTCTGGAAGACCCATGTTCAGATCACCCAATCAGGTCGACCCGAAAGGCCACCTCACCCTGTTGTCGATCTGGGCCCTGCTCGCGCTTGTGCCCATTGCCGGCCTCGGGCTCTGGTCCGTGCTCAGCATGGAGAACTTCCGTCTGGTCTGGGAGCCCTCCTTGCAGGCCTATCGCGAGGTGCTGGGGTCGGGGCGCTGGGAAGTCGCCGTGCGGACGCTGCGGATCGCGGCGATCGTCACCCTCATCGAAGCGATCTTTGCGATTCCCTTTGCCCTGTGGATGGCCAAGGGAACACGGTCGCTTCTGCTCAGGACCGTTCTTCTCGGCCTGTTGACCGTGCCCTTCTTTCTGAGCCTCTCGGCGCGGACCATCGTCTGGCGGGGGCTTCTGGGCCTCAACGGGCCGATCAATGCCGCGCTGATGCAGATCGGGATCATTTCCGAACCGCTGGACTGGATCCTGTTTTCCGAATTCGCGGTCATTCTGGGGCTGATCGCACCGTATTTTCCGACCATGGTGTTTCCGCTTTTTCTGGCCTTCAGCCTGATTGACGACGAAGTCCTTGACGCGTCGAAGGATCTGGGCGCCTCGCCGGCGTTCACCATGGTGCATGTCGTCCTGCCACTGGCGATCCCCGGTATCGGGGCCGGGCTGGTGTTTACCTTCATTCCGATGATCGGGGACCCTGTGGTGCCAACGCTTCTGGGCGGAGGTAATGTCGTGGTGCTGGCGGCCTCGGTGCAGAGCCTGCTGAAAATTCTCAACTATACCGTCGCCGCGGCGCTTTCGGTGCTGATGCTGGGTCTGCTGATCGGCATCGTCGCCGGAGCATCCGTTCTGACGCGCAGACTTGGGGGGATGCGGACATGAGAAACGCTGCGGCACCGGCCAGACCACATTGGTCCGAAGCCCGGTTCTGGGTCCGGCTCGGTCCGGTTCTGGGGATCCTTGCGCTGGCATGGATCTATCTGCCGATCCTCTGGCTGGTGATCATGTCAGTCAGTGCCGAGCCGCTCGGCGGCTTTCCCGGACCGTTCACGGCGGAGCATTATGCCGAGCTGTTCGCCCATACCGCATGGGCCGTGCCGCTGGCGAGAAGCCTTGGCCTCGCGGTTCTGGTCGCGGTGGTGTCGATGGTCTGCGCCACGATCATCGGCCGTGCGATCCCGCGGGTCCGCTCCGGCCGGCTGACGATGCTTGGCATGGTGCTGTTGCCGCTGATGATCCCGGGCGTGGTGATCGGGACCGCGCTTTTCCTGTATCTGCGGGTCGTGCTCGGGTTCAAGCTCGGGCTCTGGTCGCTGTTCGCCGGGCATTTCATCTGGGCCTTCCCGTTCAGCCTGCTGGCGGTTCTGGTGGTGTCGCTGCGCTTCGACACCCGGCTTCTGGACGCCGCCGCCGACCTCGGTTCGGGCCCGTGGCAACGCTTCTGGCAGGTCGAATTTCCGCTCCTGAAGGACGGGATCGTCGCCGGGGGGCTGTTCGCCTTCCTCCTGTCGTTCAACGAGATCGCGCGGTCGATCTATCTGAAGGGCAAGATCGAGACCCTGCCGATCTATCTGTGGCAACAGGCCGCGTCGCATTCCAGCACGGTGCCGCTGATCTTTCCGCTCAATGTCATCCTCCTCGTGGCCAGCGCGCTGCTTGTCGCGGTCGCCTTCCGGATGCTCTTCCATGCGGTCAGCGATCAGGCGGAGTGACAGATGACGGGGCAAATGTGTGATCCGGCCGGCCCACGCGGCCCTCAGCTTTCAGGAGACAGATCGTGACCCTCACCCGCGAAATTCCACTCGACCCGAAACATGCGGCTCTGCTTTTCATTGATGTTCAGAACCTGACGGCCAACCGGAACGCCGGGGTGTTTACCGCTCTTGACGACGACGCCTTCGAGGCCCAACACGGATGGTTCTTCGAACAGCTCGACACCCATGTCATCGCCAATATGCAGGAGCTTCAGCGCAGCTTTCGGGAGGCGGGCGCGGAGGTGATTTATACGACCATCGAAAGCCTGACCAAAGACGGGCGGGACCGGTCGCTCGATTACAAGATCAGTGGTTTCAACGTGCCCAAAGGGAGTTGGGAGAGCAAGGTTCTGGACGCGATTGCGCCGGGTGACGACGAAATCGTGCTGCCGAAAACGTCTTCATCGGTCTTTATTTCCACCAATATCGACTATGTTCTGCGCAATCTCGGCATCCGGCAGCTTGCCATTTCGGGTTTCCTGACCGACCAGTGCATTGACAGTGCCATCCGTGATGCCTGTGACCTCGGATATCTGGTGACCCAGATCACCGATGCCTGCGCGACCAAGACCCCGGAACGGCATGCCAATTCGATCGCCGCCGTCGCGGGGTATTGCAGGCAGAGGACCACGCGCGAAGTGACACGGGAGCTTTCACAGGCGGTTTCGGGCGCATGAGGGCGTCGTAGAAGCGAAGAACCGTCGCCGTTCGATCGGCCATGATCGGGGCGTAACAGGGTTTGACATGCCAGACCGTGCCGAGGAAGGCCGGCCTTGCCCGGTGATCCATGCCGTTTGGCCAATTCGATTCCGAAAAGACAGCCCCCGTTTTCGGGATCGCAACGCAAGCCGCCTGATCTTGATCTCAGTCCGCCCACTTTACACGACCTGGACGGTTTTCACCGGGCCAGCGCAGGCCGCTGAAAACCGGCTCGACGGTCTGCATTCCGCGTGGTTCGTGGCTTGGAGCGGTACGACGGAAATTGGGATGCGCGGATCGGCCGACAAGACCGGTGCGCTGTTGAGCCAAGGGGACCGGAGGCCCTTCCGGGTGACGCCGCACCGATGGATCGACGCAACCGGCCGGAAGGCCCCCAGAGCGGCCGGTGCATCTGCGTTGCCATGACCATCGCTCGGGGCTGGCCTGCTCCCCGAACCGGTGGCGGCTTACGGCCCTCACTCTCCCTGACGGTTCCAGCCGCCGGTTGGGTCGGTTCAGGTCACCCGGGAGTTACGCCAGCTTCGGGTTTCCACCACTTGCGAGACACGACCGATGAATTGCTGAATGACGACCTGTTCGACATCGTGGATGACGCCCGCCGCAAGCTGGCGTTCTGGAGATACGATTACAACAGCGTCAGCCCGCACTCATCGCGCGGCACCCAAACACTCGCACAAGCCAAAACCGAGAAAAGTCAAAACCCGCACCTCTTGTTGTGAATGTGGAAGCCTCGGGGCGCGGCCCGAACGCCATGGAACAGACGATCGACAACTGGTCGTTTTGTCCGGAGGGGCCTTCGCAGGCATGCCGAGGAAACGCGGGCTCGGCACGCCTGCTTTCCGAACGGAGGCAAAGCTCAATGCCGATTGACAGCCGGACGGGCGTTCTCGCGCGGATGGCACTTCGGGTTTTGAGTATTTAGCCAAAAAGGGAGTGGGCGGGGCCGGGTTACTCGGCGTCAAGCGGCTCCCAGGTGTAGAGCGTTTTCCAGTAGCTGCGGTCGTCGCGCACTCTGTAGCGGCGCCCGCAGGCCGTGCAGCGGAGATCCCACTCGGTGTAGTAGCGCTCCTGCCAGACCACCCGTGCGGTGATTTCCAGGGGCGAGCGCGCGGCAACGGTTTCGGGCGAAAGCTCCGGGCCGGGGACGGTCTGGCAGGGGCAGAGTGCGGTCATGGTCGTGTCTCCGGGGCGCGGGACCGGCGGAGCGCTCCTGGAATAGCCGTCTTTATCAAGCCTGTTTTGGGGCCATTTTCGCCGGTCTTTGACAACGGCGTTTGCAAGTTCCAGCAACTTGCGCATGATGGCAGTGAGGGCGCCTTTTTTGGTTTTCCGTACGCGCACATGTTTTCAAAATACCTCTGGTGGTTTTTCATTTTCCATCTATTTCGCTCGACGAAATACCTGAGACATAGAGCATCACTTAACGCGTTGAAATATTTCATTTCAGGCAGCGTTAAGTGCTTCAGGTTTTTTCGCATAACGCTTTGATGGACTGAAGACGCGATAAAGAGTCGTGCTGACGATTGGAAGAAAGAACCTAGCGTCGGTGGCCGCACGCTCGTCTATCAGCAGCATGGCGCGAGTTCCACATCCTATCCGCTCCTGTCAATGCCGGACACAAAACCTTGGACCGACTGGACAGTTCCGATGTCCATGCGCGAAGTCGAGCCGGGGATATCCGCTTCGATAGTTCAAACGTTCAAGAACTTGCGCGAGGATCGCCCCTTTGACCATATTCAGACAGCTCTCAATCAAGGAAAGCTGATGACATATAGCAATTTTGGTGAGCCTGAGATTCCTGACGACCTATTTGAATGCGCACCATGTCTCAAAGTCGGATTTGAAATTATGTTCGCGATGTCATGCTCTTGCGGGGATCCCTCGAACTCCGCCGCCGTAAAGAGGCCCGCCGCAAGTTCATAGCCCATGCTGACCAGTCCTCCGGCGACTTCGGGAAAACCGAGGCCGAGATGATGGGCGACATTCTCGAGGAAGACGAAAGGTGGCTCGACCTCTCCGACGATCCGTTCGACGGGCCACTGGGGACGCCGCATCGCGGCGTTGTAGCCACAGATTCCCTCCCAGCCCGCGTCCCTCGTCATCCGGCCCTCGTGGACCATACGGGTGAAATGCCCGATCACGGCGGACGGCGGGCTCGGTGAGTTTCCACCAGACATGGGCCTTGCGCTGCCCCTCCGGCGTCACGCCACCGCTCTCCACCACCATGGTGGGCGCGCCGAGGTGGCCCACGGTCTGCATCTGCAGGATCTCGGCGGCCCTGGCCTGACCCGACGCGGCGACGGTGCCGGGGATGACATAGACCGCTGCGCCCTCGCGCGCCGCCCAGGTGGCAAAGGTCGCCATCTTCTCCGGGGCGGCCTGATCGGCATCGAGCCAGATGTTGTGCGGGCGACCATCTATGCCCTGACCCTTGTCGATGAAGCTGCGCACCGGGATCAACCCGTCGCAATAGTCGAAAACGATCTGCATGAACTGCGCGATCTGCGCAGGGTCCGGCGCGTCGCCGAAAACGTCGATCTGCGGGGCGGCATCGTTGAAGTCGCGCCACGGGTTGAAATGGACGATGTTTTGCCCGGGGATGTCTGGTGTTTTGTCCTTGTGCATGGATGTGTCCTGATCGGAATCTGGTGGGTCGTTTGGCTTGTCGGTCATGTCGGCAGGTTCCAGCAGCGCCCGGCCCATGGGCAGAACCGGCATTCGAAGAAATCCCGGGCCTGCGCGATGCGGGGCAGTAACTCGCCTGCGTCGGTGGCCTGCAGGATGCGAACCGCGCGGTCGGACATGCGCTGCGCGAGGTCGGCGTCGAATGCGACCTGCTCGTGATGTAGCTCGGCCGTGTCCTTGTTGATCGCGGTGAACAGCGCCGGTGCTGTCGATATCCCCGGCACCGAAGGTTCCATGTAGGCCTGGTAGATCGCGATCTGGGCGGCATAGACCGGCTTGGAGGCGGCGACGCCGTCCTTGACGCAGGCCCGCCAGTTCTTGGCGTTCATCGTCTTGCATTCCCAGAGCGCCGGGGTGCGCAGACCAAGTGCTGCCGGGGCATCAGCGATGATCCCATCGACATGCCCACGGATGCGCCCGCCCGCCACGGAGAACCCGAACTGGCCGCCATCGCGTTTTTGGGTCACCAGACCGAGCCCGGCCGCGCGCAGCCAGCGGATTGCCAGATCCTCCAGCTGGTGGCCGATGGCGAAGATGCGCAGCGTCTGGCCGCTGAAGTCGCTGCCTTCGTCTTTCGGGGCCTGCGCAAACTCGAATTGCAGCGCGCGTTCACAGGCATGCCCCAGGCGGGACGCGCCGAGATAGGTCCGGGGCGGCGTGGCCTCGCGTTCGGCGATGAGGGCTGCATCGACCAGCGCGTTGATCCGCTCGGCCATGGAGGGGCGTGGGTTGAAATCCAATGTCAAAACGGGATCTCCTGCACGTTTGATTTGGCAATGTCGGACATGGCCTCGCGGAACCCTTCGACGGATTCCCCGATCAGGGCGCGCACCTGCGCCTCGGTCAGATCGGCGAAGGCGGTCTGCCAGCCGATCTCTTCCATCAGCTGCGCGAGGCGTTTCATCGTGACGGTGACGGCGAGGTGTTCCTCTTCAGTCATTCCCTGCATGGTCAGTCCTTTCCGGTGGCGGGCCGCGAAGAAGGTCTGGCAAGACATCGAGCAGAACCAGTGGTGTTCGCGGGGGCGAGGCTCATTGGGGTTGAAGAAACCGAAGCCCTGCGCGGGGCGCAGGCAGACGGCGCAAGGCCTGAAGCCGGGAGCCCCCGATGGTGCAGCCAACGGCGCCGTGCCCATGATCTGCGCATAGTCCCGGTGATCGGGCGTCACCGCGCTGCGGATTTCGTTCTTGTCGTCACCGCTGGCATCGGTGCCGATGTCGATGCGGGCGACGAACTCGATCCCATCGAGATCGGCAAAACCGGCGATGCGCCGTGCCGCCTGTGCCTCGGCCGACATGTCCTTGTCGGAAATCCCGCGCGCCGAGTTGAGGATGCCGCGGATCAGCCCCCGGCCCATGTTGGCCCAGTCCGGCCCCTTGGGGCTGTGCAGCCCGATCAGGGTGAAGATCTTGCGCCGGGCATATTGGCCCTCGGTCACGGTGAATTCACCGTTCAGATACACCGCGCCGGTGGAACCGCGCGTGGCATAGCCGCCGGTCCAGCCCTGCGCGGCATCGTCGAAGCCGCCGGGGCGGATGGTGAGACGCACCTTGGCCAGCGTGCCCTTGGGGATCAGGTTGCTGTTGCTCTTGGCGTCGTTGAAATCGTTCCAGGAACTCATGGGGAACCTCCTTCTATGTTCAGGATTGCGGTTGGGATTGGGCGTCACCGGCCGGATCGGCGGGCGGCGGGGTGTAGGTCAGCCTGTCGGGCGCCG
>PDWJ01002429.1_pt1 | contig 19894 bp, 17 predicted proteins | sample 1430881 | NCBI WGS metagenome assembly PDWJ01 (sample SAMN01162460, study PRJNA174530) | Oral metagenome, whole genome shotgun sequencing project. | biome: Marine environment; feature: Marine mammal; material: Swab sample of the gingival sulcus; isolation source: swab sample of gingival sulcus...
TGTTGACGCGGTAGCTGCTTTTCGCTTGCTATGGGTGTTTTTACTTCTCGAATTTTTACTCAACAGCTCTGCCAGGAAGCTGAATCGCTCAGATTAGGAAAAAATAAATACATTCTTTTTCAAATTAACGCTGCGTCAGACTATTTATTTTCTTTTTTAATTTGGGAAAAATCTGTATATCTTACATCTTGAATTTGGGAAATAACAATTAGTTACATTATATCTTCATTTTGGTGGTGGTGTTATATTCAAATCATTAATTTTATAAAGTAGCGTTTTATAGCTGATTTTCAAAATTTTGGATGCCTTGCTGCGATTCCACTCGGTTTTGGCGAGAACATGCGAAATAATTTCGCGTTCCACCATTTCAACGGCATTCTTCTTGGCCGACTTTAACGAAAAGGACTGATTGTCCGGCGAGTTCTTACCGTTCAGATCAAGAATTTTGGCCAGCGAGGCGTTCTGGTTCGCATTATCTTCGGGGCCGCTGTCCCTGCCGGCCGGCCCCTCGCTGTTAAACAGTTCATCGACAATCTGATTGCAATCTCCTAACACCAGCATGCGTTTTAGCACATTTTGCAGTTCCCGGACATTGCCTGGCCAACTGTAGCTGCACAACCGGTTGATTACGCCGGCATCCGGTTTTTCTATGTGCCGGTTATTGAGCATGGAGGTAAATTCTTTGATATAGAAGTCTATAAGCGGGGGGATGTCTTCAGGTCGCTCGCGCAAAGGTGCCAGATGTATTTTGATAATATTCAGCCGATAATATAGATCCTCGCGGAAGGTGCCTTCGTCAATATCCTTTTTCAAGTCATGATTTGTGGCGGCAATAACCCACGTATCGGCCTTGACTTCTTTTTCCGACCCCAATGGAGAAAATTCGCCGCCGCTTTGAAGCACGTGCAACAGTTTGGCCTGCAGGGGGAGGGACATGTCACCGATTTCGTCCAACAGTAGTACGCCGCTGTGGGCCAGCTGAAATTTACCTTTTTTGCGCTGTTCCGCACCGGTGAACGCACCGCGTTCATACCCGAAAAGTTCACTTTCCAGTAGACCCTCCGGCAAGGCAGCGCAGTTTATCTTTACGAACGGTTTTCCCAGCCTTGGAGATTTCTGGTAAAGGTTTTGGGCGATGACTTCCTTGCCGACGCCGCTTTCACCAAACACCACCGTATTTAAACCGGTGTGGGCCACATGGTCGATCAATTCCCGAACCCGTTCGATATTTTTGCTTACCCCGATGATGGGTGGACCCAATGTTGATTTGGCCATATTGCTCATTGATCCATTTAAATGATAATTTTTGCATTTTTTATGCAACTTTGGGTTCTAACTCAGGTACTGCTTTACCAGCCGCTCCAGTTCCGGCAGTTTGAAAGGCTTTTCCAGGACGTGGTCGGCGTGGGCCTCTTTGGCCAGTGACTCGGGATGCTCTCCCCAACCGGTAATGGCGATCACCGGCGTATCCGGAAATTTTTTCTTGACGATTGCAATAATGGCGACCCCACTGATGTTGGGCAGAACCAGATCGGTGATGATCAGATCAAAATCGGCATCTTTGGCTTCGATGTTTTTCAAACCATCCAATCCGTTGGCCGCTGCGGTAACGTCATATTTTTTCGCGACGAAGAAATTGGTCAGTGCCGTCAGGATCTCTTCGCTGTCATCTATTATCAATAGCTTGAAAGGCTTTTTCATTTCAGCCTCTTTTATGAATCAAAAAGGTATGCATGAGGAGAAATCATTTACACGCCATATATATGAATGTCGGGAAAATGGCAAGTTTTTACATATAAATGGATATGCCGTTGCTAAACGAATTTGACAAACGATCTGAGTGGAAAAATTTTTCATAATATGTAATATAGGTTCATTTATTGTCACGGTACTAGTGGATGACAATGGTGTCGGTGATTTTGGTTTTTATTGTGTAATCTCTTAACTTATTTAAAATATAGTCAATTTTTTTTGAGGAGGTTCCATTGAACTGATTTTAAAAACAATGCGGACTTGGCATAAATATTGTTTTGATAGTACGGGATGTGATCGGTTTGTTGCCTTAACTGGTGTTCGTCCGGAACTTGGCAAATTGGGCATTTCCGGATGCGCACCAACTATCAACCCGAACCGAAGCCATTGACCATGATTTTCATGCCGACTGCCGTTGTTCTTGATAAAGAATCCGCCCAGCGCGACCGCATCCGTATTCGTCTGAACGAATGCGGTGTGTTACCGATCTGTTTTCAGGATGAATGGATTTGCCTCGAGAACATCAATTTCATCCGGCCGGCATTTGCCGTCCTGCGAACTGATTCATATGAATACGCACTTCGGTTCGTGAATCTGGCAAAGGCCATCGATGGCGAATTCCCCATTTTCGTTTTGTCGGACAGGAAAGAGGTCGAGGCATATATACGGGGTAACTGGCTGACCGATCTCTTTTTTTCACGGACTTCTACGGAAGGGCAGGCGTTCAGGAAGACATTGGACCTGATCCCCGGAGAAAAAAGCGGACACCTCGGGCCCATTTTGATCGCCGGATCCAAACAGCGCAAAAGGCTGCTGCAGCGTTTGCCGTTATTGGCACTTTCCAGGGAGCCCGTTCTGATCACAGGGGGAAAAGGGGTCGGAAAGAAGTCCATTGCAAAGGCCATTCATCACTGGTCGATTTTCAGGAACGTGGAGCATTTGTTCATTGATGCCGGAAAGATTACCGGGGAGTGGATTTTACAAATGCGCCGGCGCATCTCTTCACAGGAAATGCCGACGGAGGGACCACCCATTGAAATCATCGAGAACATCGAGAAACTGCCGCTGCCATTGCAGGCTCAACTGCTTTCCCTGTTGGATTTTGCCGACACAGGGGCCGCTGACCGACTTCCCAAGGCACCGTTTATCACCCTGGCCAGAGTCGATGTGGAAACCTTGGTCCGGCGCTGGGCGTTCAGAAAGGATCTGTATCACCGCTTGAGCGTGTTCAACGTCATGGTGCCGCCGCTTTGCGGCCATGCTGAGGATATTCTCGCATTGGCGGATTATTTTGCGGTCTATTACGGTATCCGATGCAACGATGGCATCTGCCGTTTGTCAGACACGGTGCTGGATGCGTTCACCGACTACCATTGGCCCAACAACGTGAGCGAACTCAAAGCTTGCGTCAAACGGCTGGTGGCAGCGGACCGAGCCCAATGGCAAAAAATTGTGTCCGATATGTTCGCCGCCGGTCCAAACGGCGTGCGGAACAATCCTTTCGTCGACAAGAATGAGATTCGTGACTACTTGAAGTGCCATAAGGATGTATCCTTGAAGCAAATGAAGTCCATGTATGTCGTTCGTGTGGAAAAAAAAACTGATGCAGGCCGCCCTGTTGAAGACAGGGGGCAACTGCAAACGGGCGGCGGTATTGTTGGATATCAGCTACAAGTCCATGCTCAACAAGGTCAAGGAATATGGACTGGCTTGGAAGGGAAATTTTGAATGAAGGATTCAAGATCTTATAATTCAAAATTCAAAACTAAAAATTTACAATTATTATTTTAGGATAAAACAATGGCTTCCCAACCGATCCCCACGGATCCCAAATATATCATTGATCTGATTGTCCAGCGGCGCTGGCTGATCATGATTCCATTTTGCCTGGCTATGGTTGTGGGAATCTACCTTGCCTTAACATTGCCCAGGATTTACGAGGCCTCGACCCTGATTTTGATCCAACCTCAGCGGGTGCCGCAGAACTACGTCCAGTCTATTGTGGAATCGGAGCCGGCCTCCCGTATCAACACTTTGTCGCAGCAGGTGTTGAGCCGAACCAATCTGGAAAAAATCATACTGGATTTCAAACTTTTCGAGGAACCTGAAGCCAGCAAGATGTATATGGAAGATAAAGTCAATAATTTGCGCAGCCGAATTCGGGTCGATACACGAACTAGCCGGCGCCGAGGGGGCGGCGACTCCTTTTCAATTAGCCTGCAAGGCAAAGATCCGGAAACCGTCATGAAGGTGACCAACGCCCTGGCCTCATATTTTATCAATGAAAACTTGAAACTGCGCGAAGCGCAGGCTGTGGGAACCAGCGATTTTCTGGATGCCGAACTTCAGACCATGAAAGGGCGTCTCGAAGCGGTGGAAGGTCAGTTGAAGCAGTATCGTGAGCTCTACATGGGTGAACTCCCCGAACAGCTCGATTCCAATTTGCGTATTCTCGACAGGCTTCAGGAATATTTGAGCGAAAGCCTGCAAAGTTATGGCGATGCCAAGATAAGGCTGGCGAATATACAAAACGAGGCGTCCGTACCGCGTGAACAGACAACCACGGTCATCATAGACAGGGACACGCCCCAGGAAACCAACGACCTGGACCAGATGAAAGCGCAACTGGAGCAGCTCTTGAGCCGTTATACCGAGCGTCATCCGGATGTGGTACGATTGAAATCCAGGATCGCCGCCATGGAACAGCAGATCCAATCGCAAGCGTCATCCGGTGCAGGTGATGCTGCGACCGGCCGGTCCGCACCCGCTTCTGTTGCACCTCCCCGGCTTTCTGCTGAATACCAAACCCGGTACAACGAAATCCTCCAGGAAATGAAGAGGCTGGAAGCGGATATCGCCGATACGCGCACGCAGATAGACATTTACAAAAGCCGTGTGGAAAACACACCCAAGCGGGAGCAGGAACTGCTCAGTTTGCGGCGGGATTATCAGAATATCCAGTCGACTTATGATTCCCTGCTGGAAAGAAAGCTGGAGGCGGAAATCGCCGTCAACATGGAGCGCAAACAAAAGGGTGAGCAGTTCAGGGTCCTGGATCCGGCCAAGTTGCCCCAGAAGCCGGTCAAACCGGACATGCGCAAATTGTTTGCCATGGTGGTGGGGGCCGGGCTGGGCATCGGGCTCGGCGTTGTTTTCCTGCTGGAGTTTCTGAACAGCTCGTTCAAACGGGCAGAAGATATAGAAGAAGATCTGGGACTGCCAGTACTGTGCTCGGTGCCGCACATTGTCAATCATCGCACCCGCATTCTGCGGCGTTTTGAATACGCCGCCAGTGGCTTGGCCGGGCTGGCAGCCCTGATCCTTTTGGCCTGGTTCGCCGCATTGACCCAATTGGGGGTGGAACCGACCCTGGACATGATTAAAAAACTTTCCAATTTATAGGTATTGTCTATATGGGAAAAATCCATGATGCACTTGAGAAGGCCGAACGATCAAAGGAATTGAAAGTGGTTCCCGACATCAAGCCGGCACCGGCCCTTAGAAAGCCGGCTGCCAGTACCGTTGAGGTGATCCCCCCCGCCCAGGTGAAGTCACCATCTGTGCAACGGAGACCAGAGACGGAGTACAACCGACTCGATTCGAAACTGGTTACCTATTACGATCCGGGCGGTGTAGAAGCGGAGATATTCAAGATCCTTCGAACCAATATCCTTTTTCCCAAGGCCGGATCGCCGCCCCGGTCCATCATGGTAACCAGTGCCATCCCGGGAGACGGCAAATCCTTTGTTGCGGCAAATTTGTCCATCAGCATCGCCCAGGGAATCGAGGAATATGTGCTGCTGATGGATTGTGACATGCGACGTTCAACCATCCATAGCCAATTCGGTTTTGCGGACAATACTCCCGGACTCAGCGACTACCTGGCCAAAAATGTACCCCTGAAGTCATTGTTCAAGAAAACGCTGATCGACAAACTGACGATCCTGCCGGGGGGGCGCACGCCGTCCAACCCGGCAGAACTGCTGTCCAGCACGGCCATGAAGGCGTTGTTGAAAGAGACCACGGCGCGTTACCGGGATCGATACGTTATCGTGGATTCACCACCGCCACACCTGACGGCGGAAACCACAGCGCTGGCGCAGTACATCGACGCCATCATTCTGGTGGTCAGATATGGGGCGACGCCCAAGGAACTGGTGACCAGCTTGCTGGAGAAGCTGGGTAAGGAAAAGGTGATCGGCGTGGTGATGAATGGCTGCCGCATACCGGTGACCGAACGTTATGGATATGGCAAATATAAGAAATATAAGAAATAGTGGGACTCAGAATCCAACTGTCATAGGCCAAGACCTACAACCCAGAGCCCATAAACGATAAATTGCTGATTAATTGATCATATGCTCCAATTGTTCAAACAATATTACCCGGTTCGAAACGCCCTGTTTGTAATAGGTGAGGGCCTTTTCATTTTTCTTTCGGTAATCATCGCCAGTTGGTTGATCATCGGCGAAGATGCTATTGTTTCGGACCCCACGCTGTTGCTCAAGACCGCATTGATTGCTTTGACCTGTCAATTGTGTCTGTACTACAATGATCTGTATGACCTGAACGTTACGGACAATTACAAAGAGCTGTTTATTCGCCTGATGCAGGCCCTGGGTGCATCGGCCATCATTCTGGCTTTCGTCTATTTTTTATTTCCTGCATGCATCATCGGCAGGGGCATATTCGTGGTCAGCATTTGTTTTATTATCACATTCATCGTCCTGTGGCGTGTGGGTTATACCCATGTGCTCAACCATGGACTTTTCGACAAAAAAATCGTACTGTTGGGTTCCGGAGAACTGGCCCGTAACATTGCCGCCGAGATTTCCAAAAACAGGGACTGCGGATACCAGGTATCGGCGGTCGCGCAGGAAGGGGACACCAGTACATATGATTTAGACCCGTCCACCGCCATCTGCAAGCATGGCTATGATGATCTGTGCCGGGAGACCAAAGCGCTCAATATCGAGCAGATCGTCGTGGCCATTGAAGAACGGCGCAAAGGATTTCCGACCCGGCAGTTGCTCAATTGTCGGGTGGATGGCATAGAGGTGACCGAAGGGGCCAGTTTTTATGAAATGCTGACCGGCAAACTGCTGGTGGATAAAATCAACCCCAGTTGGCTGATTTTTTCCGATGGGTTTAAGAAATCCTGGATGCGAAGAACACTGAAGCGGTCCACCGATTTGATACTCTCGATCCTGATGTTGATTGTCCTTGGGCCGGTGCTGTTGTTCGTTGCCGTTTTGATCAAACTCGATTCCAAAGGACCGGTGTTTTTTTCCCAGGAGCGTGTCGGTGAAAACAGAAAACCTTACATGGTTCACAAATTCAGATCCATGGTGAAAGATGCCGAGAAGAAGAGCGGACCGGTCTGGGCCCAATCCAATGACAGTCGTGTGACCCGTGTGGGAAAGTTCATCCGCAAATGGCGAATCGACGAATTCCCCCAGTTGTTCAACGTGATCAAGGGGGAAATGAGTTTTGTCGGTCCCCGTCCCGAGCGTGAGTTTTTTGTCAAGGAACTCGAAGAAGTCATTCGTTATTACGGGGAGCGATTTTCGGTCAAGCCCGGCGTGACCGGTTGGGCCCAGGTTAGTTTTCCCTATGGTGCGTCGGTTGAGGATGCCAAACAAAAATTGCAGTATGACCTATTTTACATCAAGAATATGTCGACCTTCATGGATTTGATGGTGATCATGCGAACGGTGAAGACGGTGCTTTTTGGTGAAGGGGCAAGATAAAGGCAATTTTTAACAATGGCGACACATAGAAAAATTATATTTAACTAACGAAAATCTGACTGAACGCCGATATATTTGATGCCAGTAGTCGTCAAGGTCAGGGTCGAAATGCGGGCCTTTGAAGTCTATAACGGGTGTCTATGGGTACTAACGAGGACATTCAGAACTAATTCTTCTGCCCCGGTTTAATGTTTTTCGATATTTTTTGCAGACAGGAAAAATAATTCAAATCCCTGTCGATGGAATTTAAGAATAAATATTTCAATTGGTTGTCAAACGTATCCGTTTGTACGCGACCAAGCGGAGCTATGTAAATTGGTCTGGATGCATTTTTTTTAAATGATGATTCTTCTGGATTCTTTTCCAGCTGCCGGTTGCCGATTAAACGTTCATATCTGTGCAGGTCCATGTGTGTCCGTGGCAATAAAAACATGTCATTAGGTGGCATTATGTTCGTTGAAATCTATCGATACAGGACTATTTAAATGAAACTTGATTACAAAAACGCACTGGTCACCGGCGCCGCCGGTTTTATAGGTTTTCACCTGTCAAAGCGATTGCTTGATGGCGGATGCCGGGTAATCGGCGTGGACAACCTCAACGATTATTATGATCCGTCGCTCAAGCAGGCACGGTTGAAGATACTCCAGGCCAATCCGGCGTTCGAATTCAAGCGGACCGATCTGGCGGACAAGAACGGTTTGGAGGCCATATTCGAGGCACATTCCATTGATGTTGTGGTCAATTTGGCTGCCCAGGCCGGTGTCCGTTACTCGCTGACCAATCCCCACGCATACGTGGATTCCAACCTGGTCGGTTTCGTCAATATTCTGGAGTGTTGCCGGCACCACGATGTCAAGCATCTGGTCTTTGCGTCATCCAGTTCCGTATATGGCGCCAATACCAACATGCCATTTTCCGTGCATCACAACGTTGACCACCCGGTTTCCCTCTACGCCGCCACCAAAAAATCCAACGAACTGATGGCCCATACATACAGTCACTTGTTCGGTTTGCCCTGTACCGGCCTGAGATTCTTTACCGTATACGGCCCCTGGGGGCGTCCGGACATGGCCCTGTTCTTGTTTGCCAGGGCAATCCTTGAAGGCAAACCCATTGATGTGTTCAACCATGGCAAGATGAAACGCGATTTCACCTATATCGACGACATCGTCGAAGGCGTGGTCCGGGTCATGGCGCATATTCCCGATCCCAATCCGGATTGGAAGGGGAATGCACCGGATCCGGGAACGTCCTATACCCGATACAAGGTCTACAATATCGGCAACAACCAACCGGTGGAACTGATGGATTTCATCAAAGCGATCGAGAAAGCACTCGGTAAAGAAGCCCAAAAGAACTTCATGGACCTTCAACCGGGCGATGTGCCCGCCACTTACGCCGATGTCGATGATCTGATCGCCGATGTGGGCTTCAAGCCAGCCACAACCATTGAGGAAGGGATTGGGCGGTTTGTTGGATGGTACAAAGATTACTATCGTAATCAATTTTGAGTGTTGAATTTTTAATTTTGAATGAGAAGGGGAGCTTAACATGGACCGGAGACCCAACATTATTAGAGATAAATCTTATCGTTTTGCCATTCGCATCATCACTTCAATCGTAAAAGCATCAAAACTAAAAAATCAAAATTGGAGGTTGGTATGCACAAATTCGCATCAATAATAATTGTTCCCATTATTTTCACGCTATTAAGCACCACTCCCGCCATCGCTCAATCTCCTCCCTCCTACATCATCGGCAACGGAGACGTCTTGGAGATCGTTACCTGGAAGGAACCTGATTTTTCCAGGGAGGAAATTATCGTGCGGTTGGATGGTTACATCTCTTTCCCATTGCTCAGCGATGTGGTGGCCGCAGGCAGGACGCCGACCCAATTGAAAATGGACATAGAGAACCGGCTTAAGGATTATGTATCCAATCCGAATGTGACGGTTACGCTCAGGCAAGGTGCCAGCAAACGGTTTTATATTTTGGGGGAAGTCGCCAACACCGGTGAGTATCCCCTTGTGAAAAATTTGACGGTCATGCAGGCCTTCGCCGTGGCCGGTGGTTTTACGGAGTGGGCATCGAAAAAGGAGATCATCTTGTTCCGGCGTGAAGGAGAACAGGAAAAGGTCATCCGCATCGACTACCGGGACATCCTCAAAGGCCGCGATTTCAGTCAGAATGTGGAAATTCGCGCCGATGACACGATTATAGTGCCCTGAGAGCGGGTAGAAGGAGCTGAACCAATAAAACCAATACAGCCAATAAACCACTTTCTTTTTACCGTCGATGTCGAAGACTGGTTTCAGGTAGAGAACTTCAAGCCATCCATCCCCTTCGACTCCTGGGCGGATCGTGAGTTGCGCGTCGAACGCAACACCCACCGGATTTTGGACTTGTTGGATGAGGTAAAGAAGGTGTCAGGATCCAGACCCCAGAAGCCAATAGACCAAAATCAAAAAATCAATGAACCCAACAATCCGGCAAACCAATCGAACCAATCAAACCCACAAACCAATAAAACCGCCATCAACGCCACCTTCTTCGTATTGGGCTGGATCGCCAGACGATGCCCGCAATTGGTCAAGGAGATACATGCACGCGGCCATGAAGTCGCATCCCATGGTTTCAACCATCATCTTTGCACTGCGGAAAGCGCATTTGCATTGACGACCGATCTGATTGACAGCAAAGCCCTTCTGGAGGATATGACCGGCAGTGAAGTGACCGGCTACCGGGCACCCAGTTTTTCGGTAAACGATGACATCCTGAAGCGTATCGAAGACGCCGGTTACCGTTATGATTCCAGTTACAACTCATTCGACAAGCACGGTCGCTACGGTAAGCTGAACCTCGCTGGCAAACCCAAGCAGGGTATGGCATACAAGATCTCAGACAATCTCTTCGAATTGCCTATAAGTAACCTTTTAATTCAAAATTCAAAATTCAACACTCAAAATTGGATCCTCCCCTGGGGCGGCGGCGGTTACTTCAGGCTGATCCCTTACTTCATTTTTAAAAAGGGTATCTGGCGGATTTTGTCTGTTGAGCATGCCTACAATTTCTATCTGCATCCCTGGGAAGTGGATCCAAATCAGCCCAGAGTAAAAGATGCCCCCGCATCCTTCAAATTTCGTCACTACATCAATCTGGCGTCAACGGCGGGAAAGATACGTAAAATGTTGCAAAATTTCGGCAATTGCCGGTTTGTGACGTGTGGAGAGTACGTTTCCAAGCTGTCCACCCGGTCTGCGGGTGGTCGGTGATTTCTGGTCGATCAAGGATGCCTGATTATGCCGCTACCGTTAAACTTTTCCCTTTAAACGTATACTTTTCACCTTCCATCTGCGACAAAAGGAGCAAAACTTGAACATCTGCATCGTAGGTACCGGGTACGTCGGTCTCGTGGCAGCGGCGTGCCTGTCCGAAATGGGCAATGACGTTTGCTGTATCGACGTCAACCCGAAGATCATTGAGCAACTCAATGCCGGAAACATTCACATATTCGAACCGGGATTGGAGCCATTGGTAAAGCGCAACGCCGAACAGGGGCGGTTGACTTTCAGCACGAATCTTGCCGCAGGCATGGCCGACGCCCTGTTCATCTTTAGTTGCGTGGGAACGCCCTCAAAGCCGGACGGGTCTTGTGATCTTTCATATGTGGATGCGGTGGCTACCCAAATCGGTCAGATTATCGTTGATTACAAGATTGTTATCAACAAGTCTACGGTGCCGGTGGGCACGGCTGATCGCGTCAAAAACATAATCCAGGCCCAGATCGATCAGCGAGGTACTTCCGTCGAATTCGATGTGGTCTCCAACCCGGAATTTTTGAAAGAAGGCGATGCCGTCAACGACTTCATGAAGCCGGATCGCGTGATCGTGGGGACGGACAACGTGCGCACGGCCAAATTGTTGGAAACCCTGTACGCACCTTTTGCCCGTAGCCGGGACAAGATGATCATTATGGGTGTCCGCAGCGCCGAGATGACCAAGTACGCAGCCAATTGCATGCTGGCCACCAAAATTTCCTTTATGAACGAAGTGGCCAATATTTGCGAAACCGTGGGTGCCGACGTTGGAGACGTTCGGGCGGGTATTGGATCTGACCGGCGCATTGGATACCATTTTATCTATCCGGGGGTGGGATACGGCGGATCCTGTTTCCCCAAGGACGTCAGGGCCCTGATCGACACGGCCAGATATTATGGTTGCGAACCCAGCCTGGTCCAAGCGGTGGACGCGGTCAATATCCGCCAGAAACAGATGCTGGCTGAAAAAATTAAAAGCTATTTCGGTAAACGGGGCGGCGTAAACGGAAAAACCCTGGCGCTTTGGGGACTGGCCTTCAAAGCCAACACGGATGACATCCGGGAGTCGGCGGCCCTGGATATCATCGCCTCACTTACCAAGGACGGCATGATGGTAAAAGCCTATGATCCGGTGGCCGGTGACAACGCCAAACGAAAGCTGAATGATAACTCGCTGGTCTCCATCGTGGACAAACAATACGATTCCATCGACGGTGCCGACGCCCTGGCTGTGGTCACCGATTGGAACCAGTTCCGCAATCCTGATTTTAACCGGCTGAAACAAGGCTTGAACGAACCCGTCATTTTTGACGGCCGGAACCTTTACTCACTCTCCTTTATGAATGATATGGGCTTTTCCTATGTCAGTGTCGGCCGACAGCCGGTGATCGCGGCCAGCTAAAGGCTTAATGGATAAAACGATAAGGAATCAAAAGTGGACCAACCATTCACCAAAGACATCCTGAACATCGATGCAGAAAAAGAATCCAAAAAAATTTGCAGGGAGATTCGATCACTTCTATCCAGGCAACTCAAGCGAAGGGGCCTGGTCGTGGCCCTGTCCGGTGGTATTGACAGCAGCGTGTCCGTGGGCCTGGCTGCCAAAGCCATTGGGCCGGACAAGGTCGTTGCCCTGCTGATGCCCGAACGCCATTCATCCGCTGACACCCTTGATTTGAGCAAGTCCGTTGCCGACACCTTCGGGGTCAAGTGGTTTCACGAGGATATCTCCCAAGCATTGCAGGCCGTCGGTTTTTATCGGCGATATGACGACGCTGTCCGCAAGGCGATTCCAGAGTATGGAGATGGCTGGAAATCGAAGATTGTCATTCCCAATGTGATGGTGTCCAAAGGATTCAACTTGTTCTCCATCGTCGCCCAACGCCCGGACGGAACCCGGGTGCAGAAACGGCTGCCCCTGGCCGCCTATCTGGAAATTGTCGCGGCTACGAACTTCAAACAGCGCACGCGCAAAATGTTCGAGTATTATTACGCGGACCGTTTTAACTACGCGGTTGTGGGGACACCCAACCGGCTGGAATACGACCAGGGCTTTTTTGTCAAGTTGGGCGATGGCGCGGCTGATGTCAAACCCATTGCCCACCTTTACAAGACCCAGGTGTACCAGATGGCCGCCCATCTCGGTGTGCCCGAGGATATCCGCAAGCGCCCCCCGACAACCGATACTTACTCGATGCCCCAGGGGCAGGACGAGTTTTATTTTTCACTGTCCTATGACAAGATGGATTTGTGCCTCTACGGCAAGAACGCCGGGTATTTGCCCGCTGATATTGCCGACACGTTGGAACTGACTGCCGACCAGGTCCAGCGAGTGTATGATGATATTGATACCAAGCGATCTACTACTCGCTACCTGCATCTGGCACCTCGGCTGATTGAGGATGTTCCTGAAATTAGTTGATCGGATGTTGTGGGTCGCAGGTTGAAAGTTAAAAAACAGACAACGGACAACCCTAAACCAAGGACGAACAATCATATTTGACAATTCGTTAATGCATAAATTAGTGTCTGTCCAGAAATAGGTAAATTGGGTCGAGATCAAGGCGTTCGCCCTAATTTTTATCTTGGGTTTTACCGGAGGCATATGGTTGATAATGCCGAGGATAAAAATGTTCGTATAACGCAGATATCGGGCAGATTGGGCATTTCTGGATGGGCACTGCACAACCAAAGGATTTAGCCGTATGACAGATGTAAAGAGCGAAATCAAAAACTTCATCATCGAAAACTTCCTTTTCGGCAATGCCGATGGCTTGCAGGACGACACCTCCTTTCTCGAAGAAGGGATCATCGACTCCACAGGTGTCCTGGAACTGGTCACCTTCCTCGAAGAAACCTATGAAATTCGGGTGGATGATGAAGAGTTGATTCCCGAAAACCTGGATTCCGTCGAAAATGTCACCGCTTATCTTGAACGAAAAATGACTTGATTCGATTGTCGTTAGTGGATTGTTGCGTGTTGAAAAAGACCGCTTTTGAAAATCGGAAAATCTATCAATTGCATAAAAATGGCTCGTAGTGTGCAGTAGGTCGCGGGTGGAATCATCAACCCACAACAAACAATCTACCAATGTCAATGCTAATCCATCATTTCTTAGAAAACGCCGCCAGGCGATTTCCCGGCAAAGTGGCCGTAATCCACGAGAAGACCCGTGCCACCTACGGCAAGATCGACAAGGATGCCGACGCATTGGCATCCTTCCTCGCCCAACGCGGCACACAAAAAGGTGATCGGGTCGCCATCCTGCTGGACAACAGTGTCGAATACATCGTTGCGTATTATGCCGTCCTCAAGGCCGGTGCTGTCGCCGTGTCACTCAGCACGGACCTGAAACCCGACGGCATGAACCCGTTGCTGTTGGAACTGGAGCCTTCAGCCCTCATTTCGTCCACCCGCTTCGAACGCCTGCTCAAAGCCTCGGACCTGAACGTTCCCAGTCTCAACACCCTGGTCATCAATGATCCAAAACTGAACTGGGAACGTTTACGGATCGATGTTTTTTCATTCCAAGCAATTATTGAGGCAACGGGCTCTTACAGAAATAAGATTCCGGCTCAAGATCAAGGCGGAGCCGAATTTCAACCTGCAGGCATACCGGCGTATGTCGAGGATTTGGAAGGCAGCTCCAACGCCGATATTGCGCTGGAAGCTGTTTCTGTATCTTCTTCTGATTTGGCGAATATTATCTATACCTCTGGCTCCACAGGACGCCCCAAAGGCGTCATGCTCACCCATGGTAATATCGTCGCCAATGTCGAATCCATCTGTGAGTACTTGCAGTTGTCCGATCAGGACATCCAGATGGTGGTATTGCCGTTCTTTTACGTCATGGGCAAATCCTTGTTGAACACATTGTTCTCGGTGGGTGGAACGCTGGTGATCAACAACAAGTTCGCCTTTCCGGCCACGGTGATCAACCAGATGATAGACGAACGGGTAACGCTTTTTTCCGGTGTGCCATCCACTTATGCATATCTGCTGCACCGGTCGCCGCTAGAAAAGAACAGACAGAACTTGAGGCATCTGCGCATGGTCACCCAGGCCGGCGGCCACATGGCCAAGTCGATCAAGGTATCCCTGCGAAAAGCGCTGCCGGATCACACGCAGATCTGCATTATGTATGGGGCCACCGAAGCCTCGGCGCGCTTGACCTGGCTGGACCCCGATCATTTTGAGCAGAAAATCGATTCCATCGGCCAAGCCATTCCCAATGTTACGGTGAAACTCCTGGATGCAGATGGTGCAGAGGTTTCCCAGGGAGAAAAAGGAGAACTTGTTGCCCGTGGCGCCAACATTACCCAGGGATACTGGAAGGATCCTGAAGCTACGGCTGCTGTGTTGGATGCCCACGGCTATCACACCGGGGATATCGGCTGGCAGGACAAGGATGGGTTTATCTTTCTGCAAGGACGGAAGGATAATCTGCTTAAAGTCGGCGGGCACCGCATCAATCCCCAAGAGGTTGAAGATTCCCTGATTGCCACCGGCCTGGCCGTCGAGGCTGCCGTGCTCGGTGTTGACGACGAGCTGCTGGGAAAGAAACTGTTTGCTTTGACCGTCCCTCTCAACGGCGATATGAGGCCGGAGGCAATCATGGAGAGATGTGCAGATTTGCTTCCCAAATATAAATTGCCTTCCGAAATCCGTTTCGTGCGGTCGCTGCCGAAGAACGCCAATGGTAAGGTTGATCGGATTGCCTGTTTGAAGATTTGCACGGCAGCGCCACAGAGAGCGTAAAGATAGTTCGTGCCCATCCGGAAATACCCAATTTGCCCGATATCTCTGCGTTGTGTGAACAATTAATGCCTCGGAATATCAACCATTTCTGTAACAATGGCATTGATCGTCCAACACCAAGGGTTGTATGCACACTACCGGTTATCCCAGTCGCAGGCTGCGAAAATCCGTTTGTGTAACTCCGTGTGAGTTCGTGATTAAAAAAATAAGCGAGCGGTAAAAAATCAAACCAGGCAATAAAATAACGCACCTTGGCGCCGAAAACTGCGTAACCGGATCCTGCCATCTACTGCAAACCAACAGCCTGAACATCATGGTGGATTGCGGCCAGGCCCAGGGTAAAGATCCGTCCATCCCAATGGAGAGCTGGCCGGTCCGGCCATCGGACATCGACTACCTGTTCCTCACCCATGCCCATATCGACCATATCGGACGTCTACCGAAACTGATCGAAAATGGCTTCAAGGGCGAAATCATCTGTTCCCATCCGACCAGAGCCCTGCTTTACCCCATGCTGGCTGACGCCATGAAGTTTACCGGAATTTCCAAACAGACCGTCCGCAAGATTGCGCGGACCATCGACGATATCTCCTGGGGGTTCGAATTCGGCGAAACCTTTGACTTGGAGAAAAATATTCAGTTCAAACTGGGAAGGGCAGGACACATTCTCGGTTCCAGCTTCATCCGCTTTCAGAATCAGCAATCCGGGTGGTCAATCCTCTTTTCAGGGGATCTCGGCGCCGTGGATACGCCCCTTCTCCGCGATCCGGAGTTGCCGGATACGGCGGATCTGGTGATCATGGAATCTACCTACGGCGACCGTATGCATGTCGACAGGCGGCAACGCATACAACAGCTCGGCACCATCTTGTCCCGGTCATTGGCTGACGGGGGCAAGGTTTTCATCCCGGCCTTTTCCCTGGGGCGCATCCAGGAATTGATTTACGAAATGGACCATCTCTTTTCCGATTCATCCTGTCAGGCAATATTTCCGGCACTTCAAGGCAAAAAGCGTCCACCGGTGTTCGTGGATTCACCCCTTGGCCTTGAAATTACCCGCATCTATGCGCAGCTTTCAGCTTATTGGGACGATGACGCCCGTGAACTGCTGGGCAACGGCAATCATCCCATTGATTTTGACGGACTCTATGTCGTTGAGAGCCATCGCGACCATCGCAAACTTTGCGATGCCGAAGGCCCGGCCGTCGTCCTGGCCGGTAGCGGTATGTGCACCGGCGGAAGGATCATCAACCACCTGAAAACAGGGATCTGCAACCCGCGAAACGACATCTTCTTCGTAGGCTACCAGGCTTCCGGAACAACAGGCCGCGCCATCCAGAAATACAGCCAACGGCCAAACGGGTATGTCGAGCTGGACGGTGACCGCAAAACCATAAACGCTGCCGTCCATACCCTGACCGGCTACTCCGCCCACGCTGACCAGAAAGGACTGGTCGGTTGGCTCTCGTCCATGCCTGAAAAGCCCGGTGTGGTCAAGCTGGTGCATGGGGAGAGCCGGGCGCGGAAGGTGTTGGCTGAGGTGCTTGAGGGGAGGGGCTTAAGGTGCGATAGATGAGGAAAAGCATAGAATAGAGAGCGAAGTGCATGGGGCGTAACCGCTGAGCGTCAGGTTCAGGCGAGACAGCGGAACGTATTGGTTTCAGAAGTTGGAGGTTTGGTAAAAAAAACATAAAAAAGCGTTCGTTCTTTGAACATGCAAATATGTCAATTGTTTTTCGCATCTATTCACGGGGTAGAAGCAACCACTGTTCACCGAACTCCAACATCTTAGCTTTACACTAAAAAGGAGCTCCAAAATGAAATCAAAAAAAACGAAATGTATGATACTTTTTATTGCAACCATGGCTATCATTTTTTCTTGCTCCGGAGGCGATATGAAAACCGATAAAGTTACCTACAATGTTTTAAAAAATGTCCCTGATGCGGCGTGGGAAAATCTTTCTAAAAAGAAAATATATTTTGGGCATCAATCTGTTGGCTACGATATACTCCACGGAATCGAAGAGATAATAAAAGAGAATCCTGGGATTGATCTAAAGATAAAAGAAGCATACCGTTCAGATGAATTTGAAAATGGAACAATCTCACATTCAAGGATCGGATATAATTCAGATCCTGAATCCAAACTAAAGGCATTTGATTTCTATATGAATGCCGGTGGTGCGAAATCATTAAATATTGCTTTATTTAAATATTGTTACGTAGATTTTAATAAAAACACTAATATCAATAAAATTTTTCAAGATTATACGGAAACCCTTAAAAATTTGAAAACAAAATTTCCTGATACTATTTTCATCGTGTCAACAGTTCCTTTAACAACAATACAAGCCGGATATAAAGCAACAATAAAAAGAATTATGGGAAAAAAATTAGGTGGTGTTGAAGGAAACATAAAACGAAATGAATTTAACGATAAGTTGCGTAATGAATATGGTGATAAACAGCCATTTTTTGATATCGCAAAGGTAGAATCCACATATCCAGATGGAACGCGTTCCACCTTCGAAGATGGCGGTAATATATATCACTCAATGGTTCCTGAATACACAACTGATGGCGGACACCTTAATAGCGTCGGAGGCAAAAAGGTCGCTGAACAATTTTTACTTTTGCTTGCGAATTTGTAGTTTTTTAAGACAGACTTGCAGAGTTCGAAAAGTTAACTCTGGCGTCAAGCTACCACTTTCAATGGCAGACGCGGAATAGTTCTACCGGTCCTGGTCATGCGACCAATCAAACAGGTGCTTCCATCGGGAAAGCCCCGGAGGGACTTGAAGAGGAAAAAAACTATGCATGATTGGCAAAGTATATTGTATGGCCGCCGGGATTGTAAATACTATTCTTGGTATCACGATCATAGAATACGAGCCATATATGGCTCGTATTTTTTTAAACCCTGATAATTTTGTTAGTGTCCGTCCAGAAATAGGCAAATTGGCCATTTCCGGATGGGCACTTGTTAAACATGCATGAACGATAATTCAATAACAATTAGATCGGCTGAGAGCTTCGATCATGAATCCTGGGATGAATTCATCCTCACACACCCGGATGCATCCCCTTACCACCTCTTTGCCTGGAGAAAAGCAATCGAGTCAGCTTATGGACATCCATGCACCTATTTGTATTATCAAATAAATAATGAAATTAATGGGGTTTTGCCCATCGTTCATCTTCATTTTCCTATGGTAAAAAATGAAATGGTAAGCCTGCCTTTCTGTGATGTTGGTAATTGCATTGCAGACGACGAGGAAATACAGGATAGTCTGCTAAATGAATTGTTTAACCTATTAAAAAAAAGTCGGATTGGTAACTTTCAGATCCGTGGAGACCTAAAACCGAGCGATTTTGTCCAGTCGCAGCTTCAACGCGTAGAAACAGGAAAAGTACGTATGTTTCTTGATCTGCCGGAATCGGCTGAGGTCCTATTGAAAAGCTTCAAATCTAAACTTCGCAGCCAGATACGTAAAGCTGAAAAAAACGGTCTTGTGTTCGAGTGGGGTTGCATTGATGATATCGACAAGGCTTATTATGTTTTTTCAAAGAACATGCGGGAGTTGGGTTCTCCCGTCCATTCTAAACGGTTTCTGAGAAGCGTATTAGAGAACTATGGAGATCGTGCGAAACTCGGCCTGACAAAATTTGAAGACAAGTTCGTTGGAATGGGCATTATCCTTCTTGGGGGGCAAAGTGTCTCTATCCCGTGGGCATCTACACTGCGGGAATACAATCGACTAGGACCCAACATGTTGCTTTACTGGAATTTTTTAAAGTATAGCGCAGACAATGGTTACAATTATTTTGATTTCGGAAGATCCTCCGAAGGCGAAGGTACATATCGGTTCAAGAAACAGTGGGGGGCCGAACCCATCTCATTATACTGGTATGAATTGCGGCATGGTCTGACGGCAAGGTCGAAGCAAGATGCCACAGGTTCTCGGAAACGTGAGTTCGCCGAGAAAATTTGGCGGAATTTACCTTTGGGTGTCGCCAACGCTTTTGGACCGTATATTCGAAAGTATATTAGTTTGTAGACAGAATTTATAAAATGACAAACTCGTAAAAAGGCGAGAGTGATCGTTTCTTATCGTCCCCGATCAGGTGGGGATTCAGTATTATCAGATAGTTATAGATTCCCGTCTGGGCGGGAATGGCATATCTGGTGGCTTTTTACGAAACTATCAAAATAGTACCTAATCTGAGCGATTCAGCTTCCTGGCAGAGCTGTTGAGTAAAAATTCGAGAAGTAAAAACACCCATAGCAAGCGAAAAGCAGCTACCGCGTCAAC
>PDWJ01003573.1_pt1 | contig 19888 bp, 17 predicted proteins | sample 1430881 | NCBI WGS metagenome assembly PDWJ01 (sample SAMN01162460, study PRJNA174530) | Oral metagenome, whole genome shotgun sequencing project. | biome: Marine environment; feature: Marine mammal; material: Swab sample of the gingival sulcus; isolation source: swab sample of gingival sulcus...
CGCCTTGCCCACGCAGGCGACCTCTGATGGGATCTTCCCTCGCCTGCGGGACTGGGTGCAGACCCTCGGTATGCCGGTGACCAGCATGTTCCTTGCACATGGCAAGGCCGCCCTCAACGACGACTACCGCAAGCTTGCGGCGCGTGGTCGAGTCGTCGGTGTCGGGGAGCCCGAAGACGCCTCGGAGACGAACGCGGTGGTGACCTCGTGGCTGCGCGGACGACGCCGGGGTGTGTTGGCCAATTTCGTCGCCGGCACGATCGACCAGGTCCTCTTCGCTGCGCTTTCGGCACGGTTCGTGCAACTGCGCCAGGCCGGGCTCGCCGGCAAGGTCGTCGTCATCGACGAGGTCCACGCTGCAGATGCGTTCATGCGGGTCTATCTCGAGCGGGCCTTGGCCTGGTTCGCCGCTCATCGCACCCCGGTCATCCTACTTTCGGCGACCCTGCCGCCCGCTATCCGCCAGAGCCTTGTCAGTGCCTACGCCGATGATGAAGAGGTGTCCGGCTTGACAGGCGATGCCTACCCTCGGCTCACCATCGTCGACGATTCGGTTCGCGTCCGACCCGTCGAAGCGACCGCCGGTCGGCGCGCGCGGCTTGTTGTTCGTCCCACCGAGGACTGGCTGGGCGAGGTATGCCACGCCGTCGAAGCTGGTGGGTGTGTTGCCGTCGTACACAACACCGTGGGACGAGCGCAGAGCAGCTACGAACAACTGGTTGAGCTGCTTGGTGATGGCCGAGTCCAATTGCTGCACAGCCGATTCCTCAGCACAGCCCGTGCTGATCGGGAGCGGCGACTACGTGAACTGCTTGGCCCGCCGCTAGCCGATGGCAGTTCGCCCCATCGTCCTCGGGGATTCGTTGTCGTTGGCACCCAGGTTTTGGAACAGAGCCTCGATATTGACGTCGATCTCATGGTGTCCGACCTGGCACCCGTCGACCTCATACTGCAACGCGCTGGCCGAATTCACCGACATGACCGGCGGCCGGGGAGCCGCCCTGACAGCCTGGCTGAAGCCACCCTGTTGCTCACCGGATACCGATCCGCCCTCGAGGGCCCTCCAGTGTTGGACGAGAACTCGGCCAAGATCTACGGGAAGTCTAGCCTCTTGCGAGCCCTGGCAGCCCTCGAACCCCACCTGGCAGGACAACCGATCGATATCCCAACAGACATCCCTCGGCTTGTGGAGTTGGCCTACTCGTCGGGCCAGCCTTGCCCGGTTGGTTGGGAAGATGCTTGGGCAGTTGCTGAGAGCAGCCACGCGACCAAGCTGGCTCGACAACGCGCCGACGCCCAGCCTTTCTTGTTGCCGATGCCGACCGCGCAATCGTCGATGGTCGGCCTCCTGGACGGCCGTAGCGGCGAGCCGGACGACGACGGCTCCGCGCGCTCTGGGGCTCGAGTCCGAGACACCGACGAGTCCATCGAGGTCATCGTCGTGCGATCCGATGGCGGTCAGCTGAAACCAATGCCTGAAGCAGGTCTGCCGGCAGAGACCATCCTGCCTACCGAGCTGGCGAGTCCCGATGACGAGGTAGCGCGGCGGCTGGCTGCTTGCACTTTGCGGCTGCCATCGTCGATGACCCGGACTTGGCGTGACGCCAGTGGGACCCCCGCGATCGACCGGGTCATCCGGGATCTTGAGCACCAAGGTGACCATCTGCATGGATGGAGCCAATCTCCTTGGCTCAAAGGCGAACTCGTGCTCATCTTCGATGACCAGAACGCTGCCGTCGTCGACGGCTGGGAGCTGACCTACGACGCAGACCGAGGTTTGCGGCATACGAAACTGAAAGGGTGACGATGGCAGAGCAATTCTTCAACCTGATCGACGAGCCTTGGCTGCTGGTCCGTGAGACAGACGGACAGCGGACTCTCGTCTCGGTGCGCGAGGCGTTTGCCGACGCTCATCGATTCGTGGGGCTGGGCGGTGATTTGCCCACCCAAGAGGTTGCCCTCCTACGGCTGCTCATCGCGATCCTCTACCGCGCTCTGCCCCTGCCGGTATTGCTTAACAAGCGGATCGATGCCTGGCAGGACTGGTGGGAAGCCTCGACTCTGCCGATTCCTAGGATTGAAGCGTACCTGGACAAGCACCGTCAGCGGTTTGATCTGCTTGATCCGGTCGCACCCTTTATGCAAGTGGCTGACCTGTCGGCCAACAAGACGAGCGGTCTCAGCAAGCTCATCGCCGATGTGCCACCCAATGAGCAGTTCTTCACAACTAGGGCAGGAAGAGAATTGGAGTCCATTGATCTCGCTGAAGCCGCCCGCTGGCTCGTGCATGTCCAAACCTACGACCCGTCGGGCATCAAGAGCGGTGCCCACGGCGACCCCAGGGTCAAAGGCGGCAAGGGCTATCCGATCGGTATCGGATGGTCCGGTTGGTGCGGCATGCTCCTTCCGCAAGGCCGCAACCTCAAGGAGACGTTGCTGCTCGGGCTTGCTCTCAACCTCGACTCGGCGGGCGCCGGATGGTCAGTGGATCTGCCCGTGTGGGAACGTCCTCCATTGACTGCCGTCCCTGAAACCGGCCATGAAGAGCCTCGCGGCACGGCGGATCTGCTCACGTGGCAGGCTCGACGGGTCCGGCTAATTGTCGAGCACGGCCGAGTCACCGACGCCTTGATTGCTAATGGTGACCCGATCCATGCCCGCAATCGTCAAAGGCTCGAGCCGCACAGCGGGTGGCGGCACAGCCCGACTCAGGGGAAGATCCACGGCGGCGAGGTCTATATGCCCCGGGCGCACGATCCGAACCGGGCGATCTGGCGTGGGCTGCCAGGGCTCTTGCCCCAATCTCGGATCGAATCGGGCCGAGTGGGTTCCGAAGCTCCGAAGGCATTGCCACCAGCTGTGTTGAAGTGGCTTGCCGCGCTAGTCGACGCCGAAGCCCTGGATCCGGCATACCCCGTGTATCTGCGCGCGGTCGGGGTGACGTACGGCAGCCAGAGCAGCACCATTTCCTCAGTGAGTGAGGATCGGGTCGAGTTGCGGGCTGCTGTGTTCGCTGACGAACAACTGCGAGGGCTCATCAAGGACATGATCGGCAGCACAGAATCCGCTGTCGCCGCACTCCGAGGATTGGCGGCAAATCTGGCCATGGCTGCCGGGATTCACGAAACAGATGGGCACCGAAACGCTGCTTCCCTTGTCGCCTACGACGAGATCGAGCCGCGCTTCCTTCGTTGGCTTGGCGGCGTGAAGGCTGGCGCCAACACTGACGATCTGGCTAGGTCATGGCACGACCAGGTGTTGCATCTGTTGATTGGGCTTGGAGATGACCTCGTGAGGGCTGCTGGTCGCCCTGCCTGGCTAGGGCGTGCTGTAGCGAGCCCCGGCGGCGCCGGAAGTCGTCGCGTTGATGCGTCCCTGGCGACCATCTGGTTTCGAGCGGCACTGCGCAAGGCCTTGCCGGCCGCCACCCCGCCAGCTTCCCCTGATCACCAGTCCGACGTCCCCGAAGGAGAGGAGAAGTCATGACCCAAGAACGGCCCGGCGAGCTTGCCGGAATACATGTCGCACGCGTCATCGGACGCCTGCAGCCTCAGTATCTGCCGAGTGCTCAGCGACAGTCGCCGACCGCCGAAGCTGCGGCGAGCTTAGCTGCTCTTCGCCATGCGAAAGTTGCAGACCCGGCTGGGGACGTGCGCGTTTGGCAAATCACTCTTGACGGCATACCTGAGCAGTTGTTGAGCGACTCAAGCGAAGGGCCAGGCCCGGCGGAACGTGCCGTGCATGCGGCTCTCGTGCTCTGGGCTCGCCATCAGCAGTCTCGTAGTGAACCCATGCATGTTGTGGGGAGGTCTCTCGGCAGAGCGGTTCGTGATTTGTCGCGCAAGCTGGACCATGGGGACGAGATTGCTGCGTCTCTGCTGCGCCGCTTCCACGCCGTCGCTACCGCGACCAGTCAGGACCAGCGCCTCTATCACCTCCGCAGCCTCATTTCACTGTTCCGCACCCACGAAATCCCCCTGGACTACGCTCGGCTAGCGGCCGATCTCTTCGTGCTGACGACCTCACACGCCGACGCCGTTCTGATGCAGTGGGGCCGAGATCTCTACCGCCGGATGACTGCCGATGAAGACGCGACTACCGATCCCGGCTCGATCAACATCCCCAACGATCAAGACAAGAACTAAGAAGGAGACCGTCATGGACCACATGTACATCGATATCCACGTCCTGCAGACCGTGCCCCCCAGCAACCTGAACCGCGACGATACAGGCTCACCGAAATCGGCTGTATACGGTGGAGTCCGTCGGGCCAGGGTGAGCAGCCAGGCTTGGAAACGGGCTGCTCGATGGGAGTTTGCCCAGCGAACCGACAAGGCAGATCTCGGTGTTCGCACGAAGCGTGCGGTGGAACTGATCGCCGACGTTCTTCAGCAGGACCACGGCTTCGCCGAAGCCGAAGCCGTGGCGCGGGCGGTGGAAGTACTCAAAGCGGTCAAGGTCGGTGCGAAGGTGCCACGGGCATCCAAAGATGCTGATGCCAAAGCGAAAGTGGCGCAGACCGAGTATCTGATATTCTTGTCGCGCCGGCAGATTGAGCGTCTCGCGGCGGTTGGCGCAGCCGACGGGAAGCCTTCTCGCAAGGAAGTGCAAGAGGCATTCGACAGCGAGCACGGGATCGAGGTCTCTCTTTACGGGCGCATGGTCGCCGATAACAAGGAGCTGAGCGTTGATGCGTCGGTGCAGGTGGCACACGCCATCAGCACGCACGCCGTCGAAGACGAGAGCGACTACTTCACAGCTGTTGACGATGTCACCTCCGAAGAGGGCGAGGAAATGGGCGCCGGAATGCTGGGGACTGTCGAGTTCAACTCCGCGACGCTGTATCGCTACGCCACAATCAACATTGGTGGACTCCTAGGCAATCTCGGTAACGTGGAAGCGACAGCCCGCGCGGCAGCGGCTTTCGTACACGACTTTGTGCTGTCCATGCCCACCGGCAAGCAGAACACCTTCGCCAATCGGACCGTCCCTGACGGCGTAGTCGTCATGATCCGTCGGGACCAGCCGGTCAACCTCGTGGGTGCCTTCGAGAGAGCTGTTCGAGCGCGAGGCGGAGACGGCAGAGTGACCGAGTCAGCGCGACGGCTCGTTGACCAGGCTACGGCTGTGTCGACTTTCGTCGAGCCACCGCAGCAGGCTTTCGTCTCGTATGCCGGGGCCACGGCCGAGCCGCTCGCCGCACTTGGCGAAGTGCTTGCCTTCACCGACGTTGCTGACCGAGTCGGAGCTGCAGTGCGTGAGGCAGCTAGTGGCGCTGATGCATCGTGAGCACCTTGTTGTTGAGGCTGGCTGGCCCCCTTCAATCCTGGGGATCGGACAGCAGATTCACGCGGCGCGAGACTCGGCCGGAGCCGACCAAGAGCGGTGTGCTCGGACTGCTCGCTGCAGCTCAGGGGACCTGGCAGATGCAGTGTTCCTCGCCGCGGTTGAGGGAGATCGGGCTCTCCTAGAGAGTCTTGATCAGGCGATTCGGCGACCAGTCTTTCCCCTGTGCCTTGGCCGCCGCGCCTGTCCAGCTGAGGGGCGTGTCACCCTCGGAGTCGTGGAGGCTGAGCTGGTCGAAGCGCTACGTGGGGCTGAGTGGCTCGCAGCTGACTGGTATCGCCGACAGGTTGGCCAGCGGGTGGTCTTGGAGTTGCTTGTCGATGCTCCTTCGACAGAGGCCCCGGGAGACCGAGAAACGGTCCGTGACGTGCCAGTGTCCTATTCTCCCGAGCGGCGGGAGTACTCCTGGCGCGAGGTCCTCCGGCTGGACCCGGAACTGCGAAACAACCCGAAGGGTCGCCAGGGCATGGACTTCTTTGCGGCACTAGGGGGGTCATGATGTTCCTGACTCGGATGTTCCTCAATCCGACCCGCGTGACGACTAAGCGAATGCTCAGCTCCCCACAGGTCACCCATGCCCTAGTGCTCGGGGGTTTCTCGCCAAGCTCCAACGGCGGGCGCGTGCTGTGGCGTCTTGATGTTGCTGGTCCTGAGTTGGCCCTCTACGTGGTGAGTGCAGATCGGCCGGACTTCACGGGTGTGGTTGAGCAGGCTGGGTGGCCCACTGGGCAGGCCTGGGAGACAAGAGACTACTTGCCTTTCTTGGGTCGTCTCGACGCCGGCCAGCGGTGGCGATTCAGGCTGACCGCGAATCCGGTCCGATCAGTCTCTCGCGGTGTCGGCACTCGTGGAAGAGTCAGCCCGCATCGCACGGTCGATCACCAGCGGTCCTGGCTGCTCGGCCGTGCTGAACGGTTGGGTGTGGTGTTTCCTCCGGCAACTGGGTCAGGCGACGGGCAAGGGTCAGCCCAGGTAGTCGTGCAACGGCGAGCTACGCCATCTTTTATGCGTCGTTCAGGGGCTGGCGATGAGATTCGGCGAGACCGCGTCGATCTGACCACAGCGACCTACGAAGGTGTGCTCGACGTTGTTGATCCAGAGCGGCTCAGGGACGCGCTGACGAAAGGCGTTGGCCGTGCCAAGGGCTACGGTTGCGGCCTTATGACACTGGCTTCGCCGTGAGCCGCCCAATCCCAGGGATGCCACCCGTCGAGATTGGGCAACTCGTGCGTGCGGAGGACCGGCTTAGCTTTGTGTACGTCGAGAGATGCATCGTTCATCGTGAAGATAACGCCATTACGATGAGCGACGATCGCGGAGTCACCCACATCCCTGGCGCCGCAATCAGCTCGCTAATGCTCGGGCCGGGCGCCCGCATCAGTCATGCTGCGATCGCACTCTTGGCCGATTCGGGCGCGACAGTTGTTTGGGTCGGGGAGAGCGGTGTGCGCTACTACGCGCACGGTCGGGGTCTTGCGAGCGGGGCACGGCTACTCATCCGGCAAGCTGAGCTTGTCTCCAGCCAGTCGTCGCGATTGCGGGTCGCCCGGCAGATGTATGGCATGCGTTTCCCTGGAGAGGATGTTTCGACACTGACGATGCAGCAACTGCGGGGACGCGAAGGTGCCCGTGTTCGACGTGCCTACCGGGACGCTGCGGACCATTTCGGAGTTGCGTGGAAGCGCCGGGACTACGATCCCGAGGACTTTGACGCCGGTGATGTGCTGAACCGTGCCTTGTCAGCCGCGACCGCTTCTCTCTACGGAGTGGTGCATGCGGTAGTGGTCGCACTCGGCTGCTCGCCAGGCCTTGGATTCATCCACACAGGCCATGCCCGGTCGTTCGTCTTCGATATCGCCGACCTCTACCGAGTCGAGGTGGCCGTGCCCGTCGCATTTGGTGTGGCGGCTGAGGCCGACAGTTTTGACGACATTGGTTCGGAGGTTCGCTTGCAGATGCGGGACGCCTTCTACGGTGGCCGATTGGTCACTCGGTGCGCTGATGACATCAAGCGGCTGCTCGCCTCGACCGATTCGCTGTCAGAGGATTTCGAGCCTAGCCGGATTCTCTTGTGGGATGGAGCCAACCGTGTCGTTGAGGGCGGTCACGACTGGAGCGATGAACCGGATTCGGGATGGTAGTCCTCATTCTCACTGCTTGCCCGGCGGGGCTGCGGGGGCACGTCACGCGATGGCTCTTGGAAGTGAGCGCGGGCGTCTTCGTAGGCCACGTTTCGGCTCGCGTTCGGGACGAGCTATGGCAAGAGGTCATCGACCACGTCCGGGACGGCAAGGCGCTGTTGATCTACTCGACCCGCAACGAACAACGCCTGGGCTTTCGCGCGCATCGTCATACCTGGGACGTTGTGGACTACGAGGGCCTAACACTAGTCAGACGTCCCAGGGAGCTTCGGGATTCCGGTCGCCGTCGAGGATGGAGCAAGGCTGCCCGGTACCGGACTGCCGCGAGGCGAAATCGAACAAAACCGGACCTCATGGGGTAAGTTTGTGCTGGTCAACAACCGTCCGCCCCGCGCGAGCGGGGATGAGCCCGCATGCGGTTGACTCATGATGTTCACGGCAGGGTCCGCCCCGCGCGAGCGGGGATGAGCCCCGAGGACTACCGGGCTGTGCTGGCGCATCTGAGTCCGCCCCGCGCGAGCGGGGATGAGCCCAACTCTCGTTCGAGTTCGTCTGGGGGCGAACCGTCCGCCCCGCGCGAGCGGGGATGAGCCGTACCTGCAGTCATCCGCGGAGACCTGTCGGGCGTCCGCCCCGCGCGAGCGGGGATGAGCCCCCGCGAAAATGAACGGGCTGACCCGGGCGACGGTCCGCCCCGCGCGAGCGGGGATGAGCCTGTGTCACCGTCCTGCACAGAAACCACGTCATAGTCCGCCCCGCGCGAGCGGGGATGAGCCTCGAGGCCGAAAGCGCCTGGAACCCGGACGCTGGTCCGCCCCGCGCGAGCGGGGATGAGCCGCCTCATCGAGGGCCACGCGCGGCTTCAGGACGGTCCGCCCCGCGCGAGCGGGGATGAGCCTGGCCCGCCACGCAGCGGCTTGAGAGGCCAGCGGTCCGCCCCGCGCGAGCGGGGATGAGCCCCCGGACGCTGTGTCCCGGGTTGGCGCTCAAGGGTCCGCCCCGCGCGAGCGGGGATGAGCCCGGACCCAGCTTGCCCAACGCAGACCCGGTCCGGTCCGCCCCGCGCGAGCGGGGATGAGCCCCGCCGAAAGGACAAGGAACATGAGCACGCTGAGTCCGCCCCGCGCGAGCGGGGATGAGCCCCTCCTAAACGGGGCCTCCACCCCTTGCCGAGAGTCCGCCCCGCGCGAGCGGGGATGAGCCCGGGGGCGGAAGCCGCCCACGAGCCGCTCGAACGTCCGCCCCGCGCGAGCGGGGATGAGCCGTCGGGTCCACATCATCAGTGACAGTCGCAGAGGTCCGCCCCGCGCGAGCGGGGATGAGCCTCCGTCGAAGACTGGCGCGCGTGTCTTAAAGAAGTCCGCCCCGCGCGAGCGGGGATGAGCCCGCCACTGGCCTAACGTCCCCACCTACACCGATGTCCGCCCCGCGCGAGCGGGGATGAGCCCCAATGCAACATTGTCTCAGTGTCAAGCATCGCGTCCGCCCCGCGCGAGCGGGGATGAGCCGTGTCACGGCTACGGTGCCGTGCGGGCGTGAGCGTCCGCCCCGCGCGAGCGGGGATGAGCCCCATTGCCTATGACGTGATCGTGACGGGCCGCCGTCCGCCCCGCGCGAGCGGGGATGAGCCCACGGTCATGCGCGCCGTGCGTGCCTCAGGTGCGTCCGCCCCGCGCGAGCGGGGATGAGCCCGTGCGGTACGGGTCGCCGAAAAGCAAGGCACGGTCCGCCCCGCGCGAGCGGGGATGAGCCGTATCCGTGGGCGGTCCCGTGTCACACTTGACAGTCCGCCCCGCGCGAGCGGGGATGAGCCGTCACACACCTTCCCTTCTGTGCCGACGATGGTGTCCGCCCCGCGCGAGCGGGGATGAGCCCGATTGGCCTGCTACGCGCCATCCGCCGCCATCGTCCGCCCCGCGCGAGCGGGGATGAGCCCGGCGCCGCCGTAGCCAGAGCCAGCATCATCTGGTCCGCCCCGCGCGAGCGGGGATGAGCCTAGCCAAATCCCGGAGTGGGCACGATGAGAGCAGTCCGCCCCGCGCGAGCGGGGATGAGCCTCGGGCCTCGAACCTCCACCTTCGGCCACTCACGTCCGCCCCGCGCGAGCGGGGATGAGCCGTATCGTCGCTGGTTACCGTCCGGGCTGCGCGAGTCCGCCCCGCGCGAGCGGGGATGAGCCTCGTCTCTTGGAGCGCCGCGAGTGCGCGGTCAGGTCCGCCCCGCGCGAGCGGGGATGAGCCTCATCCGCCGGCGACGCACATCAACAAGCGCCTGTCCGCCCCGCGCGAGCGGGGATGAGCCTACCCGTCACGCCCGACAATTCCGACAACGTGAGTCCGCCCCGCGCGAGCGGGGATGAGCCTGCTCCAAGATCATCGACGCTCTGCACGCGGACGTCCGCCCCGCGCGAGCGGGGATGAGCCCTACAGTGGCGGAAGACGCACCGTTCGATGTGAGTCCGCCCCGCGCGAGCGGGGATGAGCCGTTGCCGCAGGAACGGAATTCTCAGCTTAAGGCGTCCGCCCCGCGCGAGCGGGGATGAGCCCGTCATTGGCAGGCCGGTCGACACGACCAAGAAGTCCGCCCCGCGCGAGCGGGGATGAGCCCCCGTTCAAGTCCTTCTCGGCGTTCACGAGCAAGTCCGCCCCGCGCGAGCGGGGATGAGCCCTGCGAGCGGGAGAGGATCGTGCCATGCTCGCGGTCCGCCCCGCGCGAGCGGGGATGAGCCGCAGGAGAGTCGTCATGACGGTTCTCCGACGTAGTCCGCCCCGCGCGAGCGGGGATGAGCCCCCGATCACTGGGTCGTGACGCACGAGCCCAGCGTCCGCCCCGCGCGAGCGGGGATGAGCCGCGCCACGACCCTACGAGCCCCTGCTCGCTTTGGTCCGCCCCGCGCGAGCGGGGATGAGCCTACCGTGCCGCTCATGGGCTGGCGCGGACTGTGGTCCGCCCCGCGCGAGCGGGGATGAGCCGTAAGGGAAAGGGGCTGGAGTCACCATGGCTGTGTCCGCCCCGCGCGAGCGGGGATGAGCCAGCCTGTCGAGGCGGCTGCCGCTATCTTGGCGGGGTCCGCCCCGCGCGAGCGGGGATGAGCCGCACACACCACCTACGAAGACGTGAAACAGACTGTCCGCCCCGCGCGAGCGGGGATGAGCCCCCGAACGCATGCCCAGCATGCGGCGTCCCCGCGTCCGCCCCGCGCGAGCGGGGATGAGCCTCTGGCGTGAGAGAGCGAACCTGAACGAGTCCAGTCCGCCCCGCGCGAGCGGGGATGAGCCTGGTACTAGCCGTTGACCTAGCGAGGATGGTAGGTCCGCCCCGCGCGAGCGGGGATGAGCCGCTGTCCCACGGCGGGACAGTTAGAGGGTGTCTGTCCGCCCCGCGCGAGCGGGGATGAGCCCTGCGTACTCGCCCCAAGACTTAGCGGCTAGGAGTCCGCCCCGCGCGAGCGGGGATGAGCCCCGACTACGAGCCGCTAACCCAGGACGAGAGGGGTCCGCCCCGCGCGAGCGGGGATGAGCCTCCTGTCTACACGTTCCTTCTGTTTTTTCGGGGGTCCGCCCCGCGCGAGCGGGGATGAGCCCAAGGGTGCCTGCGATCGAGGTCGCAGGCGCGCGTCCGCCCCGCGCGAGCGGGGATGAGCCGCACGTCAGGTAAGGAGATCGGGAGTCTGACCCGTCCGCCCCGCGCGAGCGGGGATGAGCCCCGCGCGGGGGCCAACTGTGGGTCCCCTGGGACGTCCGCCCCGCGCGAGCGGGGATGAGCCGGGTATGCCCATGTGTTCTGGCCGTACGGGGCCGTCCGCCCCGCGCGAGCGGGGATGAGCCTACAGGGGCCACCGCGGCCGCTGGAGCGCCGCCGTCCGCCCCGCGCGAGCGGGGATGAGCCCCCCGCATCCAGCCCCGTTTCTGAGCGATCCGCGTCCGCCCCGCGCGAGCGGGGATGAGCCCACGCAGCTACAGCCGCCTGGCTCGCCGTTGGTGTCCGCCCCGCGCGAGCGGGGATGAGCCGTGCCGAAAAGTACGGTAGCGCGGCACCGGGTCGTCCGCCCCGCGCGAGCGGGGATGAGCCCCCAGACCGACCCGTACCCCGGGTTGCGAGGCAGTCCGCCCCGCGCGAGCGGGGATGAGCCCCGCGCGCTGGGTTGTTTGCACCGGATGGGAAAGTCCGCCCCGCGCGAGCGGGGATGAGCCCGATTGCGTGGGCGACCGACGACATGACAGCGTGTCCGCCCCGCGCGAGCGGGGATGAGCCGAAGTCTTTGAGGCAGGTGGAGCCTACCTGGATGTCCGCCCCGCGCGAGCGGGGATGAGCCCAACCTGATACCCGAGAGAGCACTTCTGCCCCTGTCCGCCCCGCGCGAGCGGGGATGAGCCGCGGCTCATACAGCTGTTCTCTGTCGCGCGGGTGTCCGCCCCGCGCGAGCGGGGATGAGCCGCGGCTCATACAGCTGTTCTCTGTCGCGCGGGTGTCCGCCCCGCGCGAGCGGGGATGAGCCGCGCTTGTGCGCGGTTACATCGACAAGCCCGTCGTCCGCCCCGCGCGAGCGGGGATGAGCCCCCACGTAGCGCCGAGACCCTTCTCAAGCGCTAGTCCGCCCCGCGCGAGCGGGGATGAGCCCATCACCACGCAACACATCATCAAGCTTATCGAGTCCGCCCCGCGCGAGCGGGGATGAGCCCTGGCCGAGGGTCGTTGTGGACACGATCGAGCGGTCCGCCCCGCGCGAGCGGGGATGAGCCGTCCCCGGCAGCGTATCCGGCAGTACTCGTGGCGTCCGCCCCGCGCGAGCGGGGATGAGCCCTGTCCGTATCGCGACAAGCCACAACTCAGATTGTCCGCCCCGCGCGAGCGGGGATGAGCCTGGCACCGAACGTGAACGGCGCCATCCGCCACGGTCCGCCCCGCGCGAGCGGGGATGAGCCTGAGGACTCTACCGTTTTGCGTGGGTGTCGAATGTCCGCCCCGCGCGAGCGGGGATGAGCCTCACAGCCAGGGTGCCGCTCGAACCCGCGATTAGTCCGCCCCGCGCGAGCGGGGATGAGCCCCCGTGACCCTCCGGTTCAGCAAATCCGCTTTAGTCCGCCCCGCGCGAGCGGGGATGAGCCCTGGTGTGCCATCACGCATGCGCCGGGTAGCAAGTCCGCCCCGCGCGAGCGGGGATGAGCCTCTTCACACCCGCAGCACCAAGCGGCATTTTCCGTCCGCCCCGCGCGAGCGGGGATGAGCCCAATTCATCCAGAGCATCATCGAGTTTCCGACCGTCCGCCCCGCGCGAGCGGGGATGAGCCACAAAACGTAACGGGGCGCGAATTACCGTTATGTGTCCGCCCCGCGCGAGCGGGGATGAGCTGCGGTGAATGGTGCTCTTAGAGATGCCCAGAGCGTCCGCCCCGCGCGAGCGGGGATGAGCCCCCAGCTAGCGCGCGGTCGACCTCTTGGAAGAAGTCCGCCCCGCGCGAGCGGGGATGAGCCCACCCACCCGTGTGCCACGGCCTGGGTCAACGCGTCCGCCCCGCGCGAGCGGGGATGAGCCTGGCGTGCGAGCACCCCGCGGGCGGCAGGGTCGGTCCGCCCCGCGCGAGCGGGGATGAGCCAGTACAACAAGTTCAAGATGGCTGAGATGCAGAGTCCGCCCCGCGCGAGCGGGGATGAGCCGGTGTCCCACGGTGAGACACCCTCTAACTGTCCGTCCGCCCCGCGCGAGCGGGGATGAGCCTCATTTACGGACGATGACAACGCCAGAGTCTTGGTCCGCCCCGCGCGAGCGGGGATGAGCCTGGCTAGGAAGAAGGTTAAGTGATGTTTGTTCAGTCCGCCCCGCGCGAGCGGGGATGAGCCCACCCATGCGCCATCCCCGGGTGCCCAAACCTCGTCCGCCCCGCGCGAGCGGGGATGAGCCCAACTTGGTCGCGGTCCGTGCGGAAGCCGAGTAGTCCGCCCCGCGCGAGCGGGGATGAGCCTTCGTCTCTTGGCGCGACACGCCCGGTATCGATGTCCGCCCCGCGCGAGCGGGGATGAGCCGTCCACATCATTCATCGTCACGGGCACGCCTGTGTCCGCCCCGCGCGAGCGGGGATGAGCCCGGTCCGCAAGCTGCAAAAGCAGCACAAGGACGGTCCGCCCCGCGCGAGCGGGGATGAGCCATGTCGACGAGCATGCACCCGCATCCGGTCGGCGTCCGCCCCGCGCGAGCGGGGATGAGCCCGGTCCAACACTCTCGCAACTTGGCGGGCGGGTGTCCGCCCCGCGCGAGCGGGGATGAGCCGTGAGAATCCCGACGTCAGCCGCCGCCGGCGATGTCCGCTCCGCGCGAGCGGGGATGAGCCTCTCCGTCGGTTCGTCTTCCCATTGCGAGTGAGTCCGCCCCGCGCGAGCGGGGATGAGCCCGGTCGAGGACCCTGGCGACTTGCCTAGCGGGTGTCCGCCCCGCGCGAGCGGGGATGAGCCCCGGGAAACACCATCAAGCAAGGAAAACTCATGGTCCGCCCCGCGCGAGCGGGGATGAGCCCACGTCGCACGGGTATTTCGCGGCGACACCGATGTCCGCCCCGCGCGAGCGGGGATGAGCCCTGGTTTGGCTCGCTGCCCGGGCGTTTCGCCGGGTCCGCCCCGCGCGAGCGGGGATGAGCCTCGGTACCGTTCGTGGCTGTATATGTCAGCTCGGTCCGCCCCGCGCGAGCGGGGATGAGCCTGGAAAGCTACCGTGACGGCATGGTGAAACACAGTCCGCCCCGCGCGAGCGGGGATGAGCCGGCTGTCGAACTCGGTTCCACTGCGCCCGCAGAGTCCGCCCCGCGCGAGCGGGGATGAGCCCCGGTCTGCTCTCTCGCTGGCTCACCCAACGGCGTCCGCCCCGCGCGAGCGGGGATGAGCCCGGTAACTGTGTCGCAAACTTCAAGGGCGTCGAGTCCGCCCCGCGCGAGCGGGGATGAGCCCCTGTTCAGCAGACCAGTCCCAGATCGGCCCGTGTCCGCCCCGCGCGAGCGGGGATGAGCCTACCCGTGCGGCGTGTTTCGCCGGTGGGCTGTCGTCCGCCCCGCGCGAGCGGGGATGAGCCGTGGCCGCCACGGGAGATCGCGATCGGTCTCTAGTCCGCCCCGCGCGAGCGGGGATGAGCCCGACCGATTCACGATATCCATGAGCTGACGCTCGTCCGCCCCGCGCGAGCGGGGATGAGCCCCGGTCGATGGCGGGTTCGGATGCGTGGATAGCGTCCGCCCCGCGCGAGCGGGGATGAGCCGCCGGTCCGCCCGTAGTACTGAACCGGGAACCAGTCCGCCCCGCGCGAGCGGGGATGAGCCTAAAAAACACCCCACCGGTACCACCCCCAAAACGTCCGCCCCGCGCGAGCGGGGATGAGCCAACCAATGAGCGAACACGGAACCCTCGCTAAAGGTCCGCCCCGCGCGAGCGGGGATGAGCCGACACTCACCGTGAGTGAGTGCTCCAAGATTATGTCCGCCCCGCGCGAGCGGGGATGAGCCTACTTGGGCTCCGTTGGGTGGTTCGCAGATCACGTCCGCCCCGCGCGAGCGGGGATGAGCCCGGGCCGCCAACCTGACAGTGCTTCCACCGCATGTCCGCCCCGCGCGAGCGGGGATGAGCCGCCCTACTATGAAGACGGAACAGTACGCAAAAAGTCCGCCCCGCGCGAGCGGGGATGAGCCCTGGTCCGTACGGACGTGTAGCAGCACACCGGTGTCCGCCCCGCGCGAGCGGGGATGAGCCCACTCGGTGTTTATCTCGTGGACCGGGTATCCAGTTCGCCCCGCGCGAGCGGGGATGAGCCTGAATGACCCGGCGTCGCGCCAATCGGCTTCCGGTCCGCCCCGCGCGAGCGGGGATGAGCCGCTCCGCGAGAATCGCGTCAGCGTCAGCCGACAGTCCGCCCCGCGCGAGCGGGGATGAGCCTCCGCGATGAACCGATTCTCGGACAGCTCCAGCGTCCGCCCCGCGCGAGCGGGGATGAGCCAACGGGTCTCTGCGTAGGCTCGGATACGCGGAGGTCCGCCCCGCGCGAGCGGGGATGAGCCGGTCCACCCACCGTAGGAGGGCGCGTCACCGGTGTCCGCCCCGCGCGAGCGGGGATGAGCCGACGAGAGTGCTGAGCTGGGTGCGTGCCGTCTGGTCCGCCCCGCGCGAGCGGGGATGAGCCGCCACTCACCCGTGACGCCCAACCATTCGCGGGGTCCGCCCCGCGCGAGCGGGGATGAGCCGGACGTCGTTGAAAGTTGCCCAGTACAAACCGTGTCCGCCCCGCGCGAGCGGGGATGAGCCCCACCCACACCCACCAACCAACTACCCACACACGTCCGCCCCGCGCGAGCGGGGATGAGCCCCTCACGGGTCGGGCACACACTCATGTACTCCGGTCCGCCCCGCGCGAGCGGGGATGAGCCCTGCGAGCGGGAGAGGATCGTGCCATGCTCGCGGTCCGCCCCGCGCGAGCGGGGATGAGCCCCGTGTCCCAAATGGGATCCGGTCATGCAGCAGGTCCGCCCCGCGCGAGCGGGGATGAGCCCGGGCCATGCAACGGATCCACGCGGCACTCGGTGTCCGCCCCGCGCGAGCGGGGATGAGCCCCATTCCGGGGTACCGGTCTGGATGGAACACCGGTCCGCCCCGCGCGAGCGGGGATGAGCCGCTGCGAACCTCGTCCCAAATGGGATCCGGTCAGTCCGCCCCGCGCGAGCGGGGATGAGCCCTAGCGCGGGTGAGCAGGACACGTCCGCTGATTGTCCGCCCCGCGCGAGCGGGGATGAGCCCGCTGCCGTTACGCTCCGCCAGCATGGTTACAGGTCCGCCCCGCGCGAGCGGGGATGAGCCCTACGTGCAACGTCGTGCGTCACGTCGGCCCACGTCCGCCCCGCGCGAGCGGGGATGAGCCCACTCACCGACCGAGACGCCGACATTCTCGAAGGTCCGCCCCGCGCGAGCGGGGATGAGCCCCACGTCACCGACTTGCCGTACGCGGAGCACCCGTCCGCCCCGCGCGAGCGGGGATGAGCCCTGGTCCGCGCGAACATGTAGCAGCACACCGGTGTCCGCCCCGCGCGAGCGGGGATGAGCCCCTCGTCAAGATCATCAGCGCCGCCAAGTGGGCGTCCGCCCCGCGCAAGCGGGGATGAGCCATGGCGAGCAGCCTCATCTAGCTGCTCCGCGTGGTCCGCCCCGCGCGAGCGGGGATGAGCCCGTTCCCAATCCCTATCGTTACGCGCGCGGACGGTCCGCCCCGCGCGAGCGGGGATGAGCCCTAGAAACAAGCCTCGTGATCCGCACTGGCGGTGTCCGCCCCGCGCGAGCGGGGATGAGCCGACGATCAGCGAACCAGCGTTGCCGGACGGGTCGTCCGCCCCGCGCGAGCGGGGATGAGCCTGTCGTCCACGGCTCAGATGCGCCAGCAATCGGGTCCGCCCCGCACGAGCGGGGATGAGCCCGTGTGATGACCGATCTGCTGATCGTCTGGTCAGTCCGCCCCGCGCGACCGGGGATGAGCCGGGTTCACGCTGCGCATGACTAGCTCCGTGAATGTCCGCCCCGCGCGAGCGGGGATGAGCCGAGGCGCTCCGGGTGGTGCGGCCCGACTGGGACGTCCGCCCCGCGCGAGCGGGGATGAGCCCTGTGCGTCAGGCACATCGATAAGTTCGCTGTAGTCCGCCCCGCGCGAGCGGGGATGAGCCCCCGCGACGGGGAGGGCCCGAAGAAGACTGGAGGTCCGCCCCGCGCGAGCGGGGATGAGCTGGTGCACCGGCTGAGGGACGAGCACGCCCCCAGGTCCGCCCCGCGCGAGCGGGGATGAGCCGCGCCACAAGCATTCACCGCCTCTCTCATAGGAGTCCGCCCCGCGCGAGCGGGGATGAGCCAGACCCCCGGCTCCCGAGTAGGCGAGCACGCCAGTCCGCCCCGCGCGAGCGGGGATGAGCCGACCCCGTATGCGAGATCGCCTGTCTTGAACTCGTCCGCCCCGCGCGAGCGGGGATGAGCCAGACCCCCGGCTCCCGAGTAGGCGAGCACGCCAGTCCGCCCCGCGCGAGCGGGGATGAGCCGGCGCGATCCGCGCTGATGAAATGCAGCTCGTGGTCCGCCCCGCGCGAGCGGGGATGAGCCCCGAACCGCAGGCACACGACCCGTTTCAGCCGAGTCCGCCCCGCGCGAGCGGGGATGAGCCGGACCGGGCGCAACCGAACAGGTCGAAAACGCCGTCCGCCCCGCGCGAGCGGGGATGAGCCGGATGGGCTTATCTACTTCGGGATCCTGGCCATGTCCGCCCCGCGCGAGCGGGGATGAGCCTGGTAACCGTGGCCTGCGTGGACACGTCGTAGCGTCCGCTCCGCGCGAGCGGGGATGAGCCTGCTGGGACAAAGCCCATATCACGAGGTCTTGCGTCCGCCCCGCGCGAGTGGGGATGAGCCCCCGCCGTTAGCGAAACGCATAGCGTTCACCTGGTCCGCCCCGCGCGAGCGGGGATGAGCCTACGCTCGCGCGCTTGCTGACGCAGCGAACCCAGTCCGCCCCGCGCGAGCGGGGATGAGGTTGGCGACGGTGTCGACGGCGCCCTTCGATCACAGTCCGCCCCGCGCGAGCGGGGATGAGCCGCGCCCCATAGTCTCCGTCGGCGAGCTTCGGAAGTCCGCCCCGCGCGAGTGGGGATGAGCCGTGCTGTTGCCGCAGTACGCAGGTGGGTGGTCGGTCCGCCCCGCGCGAGCGGGGATGAGCCAGGCATACGTCACGCTTACGTTCTCCTCGATTAGGTCCACCTGGCACGAGCGGGGATGAGCCCTCCGAGCGGGAGAGGACCCTGCTGTGGTCGCGGTCCACCCGGCACGAGCGGGGATGAGCCGGCAGACCCTGATGTCGTGGAAGCACTTCGAGAGTCCGCCCCGCGCGAGCGCGCAGCCGTGGTTGAAGCCCGGTGAGCCCGCGGCATACCCGCACCCGCGATCGACTCCTCGTGACCGACGGTAGGTTCCCAGGCCCGGCCGTCGCGAAGCCATATCGCTTAGGCTAACCTAACGTGCTAGGCGATTGGTCGTGAGGGGAGGTGCCGGTCTTTGGGCTCCGTAGTAGCGGGCCTCGTCCACCATCGGCATCACGTCGTTGTGCCGGATCAGGCCGGTCCCTCGGCAACATCGAGAATCAAGACCACGACCATAGCCAACACAGCGTCAGCCTGATGCCCGCTCTCGGATAGGAAACACCGTGAAACCTCATCGACGCCGTACCCCGCGCGTTCTGGCCCTTGTTGCTGCTGCCGGCCTGATCGCGCCAACGCTGACGGCCTGCTCATCGGGCAGTTCGATCCAGGTCTATTCCGCTCGCCACTACGACTTGGAGCAGGCTTTTGAGACCTACCAAGAAGAGACCGGAATCGATGTGGAGTTCCTGTTCGGCTCGGATGCCGAACTGCGGGAGCGGATTCTCGCAGAGGGCGAGAACACGGTCGCCGATGTCTACATCACCGTCGACGCCGGGAATCTGGCAGCCGCAGCCGAGCAAGGCATCTTCCAGTCGGTCGATTCCGCAACACTCGACGAGGCGGTGCCGCCGGAATTGCGCGACCCGGAAGATCGGTGGTTTGCGTTGGCGAAGCGTCTTCGTACCATCATCTACGCCCCTGATCGGGTTTCACCGAGTGACCTGTCCACCTACGAGGCGCTCGCCGAACCCAAATGGAAGGGGCGTCTGTGCCTGCGGACCGCGACTGCAAGCTATACGCAGTCACTGGTTGCTGCCATGATCGCTGAGCGGGGTGAGGCTGAGACCGAACGGATCGTGCGGGGATGGGTCGACAACGGCCGGATCTTCAGCAACGATGTTGAGATCATCAAGAATGTTGCCAGCGGTAATTGCGACGTAGCGATCGTCAATCACTACTATCTGGCGCGTGAGTTGCGTGACGATCCCGATCTGCCAGTGGAGCTCTTCTGGGCCGACCAAAACGCTGGTGGGGTTCACGTCAATATATCCGGTGGCGGGGTCGTCGCAAATGCCGACAATCCGGAAGGCGGCAAGAAGCTGCTGGAATGGTTGGCCACGGACGGGCAGTCCGAACTGGTCGGCGACAACCTCGAATACCCCACCAATCCTAAGGTCGCACCGGATCCGTTGCTCGCAGCCTGGGGTGACTACCAGGAGCAGCAGATCGACGCCAAGGCGTACGCCGACCTCAACGCCGACGCCGTGGCCCTGTTGGGTCGTTTGGGCTACGAGTAGGTCTCTCCCGCAGTAGAACCGGTCACTATGTCAGTCATCCCGGACCGCGCTCGCTCACTGTTTGCGAGGTCCGCGCGCGGTGAGACCAGACGACGCTGGCAGTTCGTCGTCTGGGTCATCGCGGCAATGAGTATCGTGCCGATCTTGTTGGTCGTCGGGAGTCTGCTGACGCCCACCCAGGAGAC
>PDWJ01003020.1_pt1 | contig 19883 bp, 19 predicted proteins | sample 1430881 | NCBI WGS metagenome assembly PDWJ01 (sample SAMN01162460, study PRJNA174530) | Oral metagenome, whole genome shotgun sequencing project. | biome: Marine environment; feature: Marine mammal; material: Swab sample of the gingival sulcus; isolation source: swab sample of gingival sulcus...
CATGGTCAAAATAGCAATCCAGTACAACGGAGTAGACCACCCCGCCACAAGCTCAGCACTGCTGGCAAGGATATTGGTGAAAAAGACAAAGACCGCTGTTTTCAGAGCGGTTGCCATAAATCCTGTTACAGGCATTGAGGCACCGTCATAGACATCGACAACCCAGGCATGAAAGGGAAAGGCCGCTATCTTAAACAGGATCGCCGCAAAGATGAGAAAACTCCCTGCCACCAGCAGCGGCGAACGGGAAAAAAGATGGGTATCCAAGTAAATGTCAATTTCGATAAAGCCGGTACTCTGCACTGCTCCATAGATAAAGGCTATCCCCATGGCGCATAAACCGCCTGAAAATGCGCCGAGAATCAGATATTTCAATACTGCCTCAGAGGCTTTCAGGTTAGCCCTGTCCTTTCCCACCAGAATATAAATAGCCAGCGACATGATCTCCAAGGCGATAAAACCTGTGATAAGTTCATTAGCCATGCAGAGAGCAAGCATTCCGCTGGCGGCAAATGCTGCCAGTGCATACCATTCTATACTGTTAAATCGCCGCTGTTTCAGATAACTCAACGATGTCATTGCAAAAGAGAAACCGCACCCGCAGATAATAAGCGTCGCAACACGGCTGAAGGTAGTCACCCGCAGCATCGATGAAAAGGTATCTGAAAACACCTCACCTGTACTCTCCCACTGCAACAGACCGGCAATAAAGGCAAGGCCAAATATCGCCATAGACACATAGCCTGCGGTCCCGCTCTCTACATTTTCAACAACAGAAAGAAGCATCAGCAGGATAGCACCAATTCCAACGATGAGAAGTGGAAGGAGAAGCATAAAATCTGTCATAACGTTGCCTTGCGTCGTAAACGGTTATTTTCATTTGTGAGTGAAGATGCATGAACATCCTGGAATCCTGCGGCGACATACTGCTTTTTTTCTGATGTCTGCATGAGTTCTATCTGCCTTTCCGCTGCAGGTGATATCCTGGCGAGAAACGGCTGCGGATATATGCCCATCACCAGGATCAACAGGATAACAGGGAGAAACACAATAGTTTCATAGACATTGAGATCCCTGATTGATGCAGTGTGCACGGAGCTTTTCTCAAAAAAGACCCGCTGAAACATCCATAGCATATAACAGACCCCGATGATCAGGGTGGTTGCAGCCAGAACACCAATGACCAGGTTATAGTGTATGGCACCCAAAATAATGAGAAATTCGCCGATAAACCCGCTTGTCCCCGGCAAACCGCAGGATGCCAGCATGGCAATTGCAAAAAATGTGGCCAGAATGGGCGCCTTGTAGGCGACACCGCCAAGTGTCTCAATCTGCCTGGACTTCGTGCGCTGTTCGAGCAAGGCCACAAACAAAAAGAGAATCCCTGTACTGGTGGCATGGGCAATAATCTGAAACAGTGTCCCGGTAAGTGCCTGAACATTCAGGCAGAAAAGACCCACAGCGATGATCCCCATATGCGAGGCAGAAGAGAAGGCCAGCAGCCTTTTCATATCCTTCTGGGCAATGGCAGCAAGGCCGCAGTAGATCAAACCGATACCCCCCAGACAGGCAAAGAACACTGCGTATCTGGCAAATTCTGCATCAAAGACAGGCAGTACAAAACGAATCACCCCGTAGACCCCGATTTTCGCCATGACAGCTGAAAGCACAAAAGTTGCAGCGGTGGGCGCCTCTGTATAGGCATCAGGCAGCCAGGTATGAAATGGAAACAGCGGGATTTTAATGGCAAAGGCAAACATGATACAGAAAAACGCCACAACGCTCTGCCAGCCATGCAGATCGAGCGTTGCCATACGACCAATCTCAAAACTCCAGACCCCGGTGTGCAGATGATAGCTGGTGGCAATAAAGACCAGTGCCGCCAGCATGCACAGAGATCCGGCGATGGTATAGATGGTGATCTTTATAGTGGCCGCAACCCGTCTTTCTCCGCCAAACAGGCCGATGAGGAAGAAGATGGGCAGCAGCATTACTTCCCAGAAAACGTAGAAAACCACGATATCAGCACTACAGATGGCACCGATCATCGCACCGAGGGCGATCAGTAAATTGGCATAATAGACCCTTGCCCGGGTGGTAAAGAGTAAGAACACAAAGGGAAAGAGCAGCGCTGCTGTGAGTAACACAAAGAGGCTAATGCCATCAACCCCCAAATAATAGGAAATCCCCAGCGCCTGCACCCATTGATAATGTTCGACAAACTCCAGGTCCCCTGTGCCGCCAAAGTCGGTGTATACCTTCAAACCGCAGATAAAAACAATCGACGAAACGGCAAGCCCTACGGTCCTGGCAGCCATATCCTTTACAGGAAGAACGAGCAGCAGCAGCCCCGTACAGACAGGCAGAAATGTCATTATGGAAAGAATATGTGCAAACATAAAAGACCCTTTCTAATTCAAAGTTCGGGAAAGTATCAGGCTTATCAGGCTCAACCCGATAATCATATACACTGCATACACCCTTACATAGCCAACCTGAAAGACCTTAAACACAGAGCCCAGGACACGGTAGAAAAACACGGCAGAGATGACAGGGGCATCTGTGACCGACGGTTCAATGAAAGACTGTATCGCTCTGCCAATCTTTTTATAGGGTGTTACAAAGAGGCGATCGTAGAGCTGATCGACATAGAAGAGATTTTCCCCCCACCTTGCAAATCCCCAATAGACAGGCTCGCTGCTGCCAGAGGCAAATTTCCTGTAGGCAATGAATATCCCCAGGGCAAAGGCCACAATGGATGTGAGTACAGCAAATATCTCCATTCCATGGCCGCCGCCATGAACGTGATGCTCAGCAAGCGAGGGAGACAGGAAGGCGCTCACCTGCATATCTCCGCCAAAAACGGCTGGCAAATTGAGATATCCGGCCAACAAGGCCCCTACAGCCAGGATGATAAGCGGTACTGTCATAACCTTTGGTGACTCATGGGCATGGTCATACAGCTGCTGATCGCGTGGAGTGCCATGAAAGACCACAAAAACAAGCCTGAAGGTATAGTAGGCGGTAAGACCGGCAACAAAAATCCCCACCGCCCATATACCCCGATGGCCGCCCGCAAGCGCCAGATAGAGGATCTCATCCTTACTGAAAAAACCGGAGAAAAAAGGACATCCGGCAAGGGCCAGGGCTCCCACCAGCATTGTCTTATAGGTGATGGGCATTTTCTCCTTCAAGCCACCCATCTTCCAGATATCCTGCTGATGATGCAGGGCGCAGATCACCGAACCGGCACCGAAACATATAACCAAGCTGACTGACGGTGGAATAGGCGAGAATTTTCTTGATATCCCGTTGAAAAAGCCCAAAGATGGCTGCCAGCAGGGCTGTGAGGATACCCACCCAGGCAACAATCGTTCCTGCAAGTGGGTAACCCACATAGAGAAAGGAAAATCTGGCTACCATATAGACCCCTGCGGTGACCATGGTTGCAGCATGTATCAAAGCGGAAACAGGAGTAGGACCGGCCATGGCATCTGGCAGCCAGACATAGAGCGGAATCTGTGCTGACTTTCCCGTTGCACCGAGAAAGAGCAGCAGACAGATTGCAAGCCCAACAGCAGGGGTGAGACCTGCTGCATTTTCACGCAGGGAGAGATAATCCATCCCTGTATCACCAATACCCCAGAACAGAAGAGCAATGCCCAGTACAAAACCAAAATCACCTATCCTGTTGACGATAAAGGCCTTGTTACCGGCCAGGACATTTTCCCTCTCCTCCGTGTAATAGCTGATCAAGAGATAGGAGCATAGCCCCACACCTTCCCAGCCGACAAACATGACGACAGGGCCGTCACCCAAGACCAGGAGCAGCATCGAACCTAAAAAGAGGTTGAGATAGGCAAAAAATTTGCCGATCTTACGGTCACCTTCCATATAGCCAATGGAGTAGATGTGGATAAGTGTACCTATGAAGGTGACAAAGAGGATCATCAGCACAGCGAGCGGATCGGCCAGAAATCCCAGGTTTATATGCAAATCACCCACCTGGAACCAGGTGAAGACCTGCTGTGTCAGCACCCCTTCGTCCAGTGATTTCAGGGCAAAAAATGTCCGTATGGCAAAGAGCGTGGCCAGCACAGGCCCGACAGCAGCGAGAATACCATAGTATAGAGCTGGCAGCCCCTTCCCCTTGCAGCCCAGCAGGTAGAGAACGCCCAGAACAAGGGCGCCTGCAAAGGGAAAGAGCGGTATCAGAGCAAGATATGTCACAGAATGTTGCATACAATCACCCTTTGAGTAAGCTGAATACGTTGGTATCCAGTTCACCTTTATGCTTATGGATCAAGATGACAACGGCCAGGGCAAGCGCTGCCTCGGCAGCGGCAACCGCCATTACCAGCATGGCCAGTACATGGCCATCCATATTGTCAAACAGCCTGGAGAAGGAAATAAATGCGAGATTTGCCGAGTTGAGCATAAGCTCCACCGACATAAAGACAGTGAACACATTTCTTCTGGAAATAACACCGAGTATACCGATGAAGAAGAGAATTATGCTGAGCGTAAGGTAATCACCAATCATTTTAGAATCCCTTTCTTTCCTGCCAGTATTACCGCACCCATCAGGGCAACAAGCAATAGTATTGAAACCATTTCAAACGGCAAAAGCCAGTTGTGAAACAGAACAAGCCCCACATCCTCTACACTGCCAAATCCCTGGGGAACCACGACAAGATCAGCACCAGGGATCTCCCTTACTGCCCGTATCAAAAGGCGGATCATGGGAATGAGGATAATGAGACCACAGATGAGATACCACCACGTATATTTCTCTTCAGGGAGATCCTCATCTCGGATATTGAGAAACATAATGATAAAAAGGACAAGCGACATGATGGCACCGGCATAGACGATAAGCTGCAGCGCAAAGAGCAGTTTCGCCGACAACAGGGCATACAGCCCCGCCAGCGAGATCATGGTAATGATAAGGCTCATGGCTCCATGTATCGGGTGTTTGGCAATCACCAGGCCAAGGGCGCCAAGCACCGCCAAGACAGCAAACAATGTAAAGAAAAAATCACCAGCCATTCTCTACAGCCCCCTTTTTTTATACTCTTCTTCGTTAAAAGCACCGGATGTGGCCGCAAGCTCTTCAAGGCCGACAACCATCGATGCCCTGTTATCACCGACAAAGGTAATGATCCCTGTATCCATACGGATGGCATCTTTGGGACATGCCTCAACACAGTAGCCGCAATAGATACATTCGAGAAGATCTATATCAAACCGGCGGGGCATCTTCTCATCCCTGCCATCATACCGCTCGCATGCCTCGATCCTGATACACTCAGAGGGGCAGTTGGTCTGGCACATAAAACAGGCAACACATTTCACCGTACCGTCTTCGTGGGTGGTCAGACGGTGACGCCCGCGCCAGCGAGGGGTGATCTCCGGCTGCACCTCCGGGTAATGACGTACATAGAGTTTGGAATTATCCAGTAAATTCCTAAGAAAATGTGAGAATGTCACACCCATGCCGCGGAACACTTCCAGAAGATAGATCTTTTCAAGAAACGATGAACCATGTCTCTCAATACGCTGTACTTTTATGCCCATTCTTCGCTCCTTCTCATCGTTAAGACAGCGCCACAACAACCGCGCCAGTAATAAAAATATTCAGCAGTGACAGGGGTAGCAGGGTTTTCCAGCCAAGCTTCTGCAGCTGATCATACCGGAAGCGGGGGAGTGTCCAGCGCACCCACACATAGACAAAGCACATAAGCGTTGTCTTCACCAGAAAGGCGGCAATCTGCAACAGCATTACAAAGATATGATGCGACGCCCCGCCAGTACTGGAGAAGAGCAATACCACAAGATAGAGTTCGACCATAATCACCAGTGCCCAGAGGATCTTGTTATAGACTGCCGCTTCTTTTTTTCTGGGGTCATTGATCCTGTAATAATGGCTGCGGTTATTCTTTTTCATCCAGCGGCCAAAGACATACATACAAACAGGCACCAGGATAAGAAGCGCCAGGCAGACGGGTTTGCACCAGTGTACGAGTGCTGCCGTGGAAAGCCAGGGAATCTGATATCCGCCGAAGTACAGGGTGACAATGATGGCGCTCGAGGTAAACATCGCCACATATTCACCCATAAAGAAGATGGCAAACTTCATGGCACTGTACTCAATATGATAGCCGGCGACAATTTCACTCTCGCCCTCGGAGAGATCAAAGGGTGTCCTGTTTGTCTCGGCAAAGGCTGAAACAATAAAGATCACAGCTCCCAGCGGTTGCAGCACGATACCCCACATGGGAATACAGCCAAAGAGCAGCCCGCCCTGAAATCTGGCCATTTCACTTAAGTTTACCGTGCCGTATACGGAGAGCAGGCTGACAATAGCCAGTCCCATGGGGATCTCATAGCTGATAACCTGGGCAGCAGCCCTGAGCCCGCCCAGCTTGCCATATTTGTTTCCAGACGACCAGCCGGCAAACATGATCCCGTAGACTGCAAAGCCGGCAATGGCCAGAAACCATAAGATGCCTGCATCAATGGGAATCGCCTGCATAACATAGTGACGATCACCAAGAACCAGCGTATCGGCAAAGGGGACAACAGCAAAGGATGCAAGCGCGGTAAAAAAGACGATGACCGGAGCAAATATGAAATAGAATTTATGCCTGACCTGCGCTGGTATTACATCCTCCTTAAAGATGAGTTTGAAGCCATCAGCGAGATTCTGTATGATTCCCCCCGCCCTGAATCCACAGATATTTGCCCGGTTAGGACCCGCCCGATCCTGAAAGAAAGCAGCCCCGCGCCTCTCCATCCAGACCAGCACCGCGACAAAGGACAGAGGAACAAAGGCCCCGAACAGAACGCGTACAATCAGAATTACACTATCAACCACTGACATGAGCAGCCCCTTTATATCCTTTCTTTTTCTGGAAGTTTCATCCCGTCAGCGGGGATTGCGTTGAAATCGATTTCTTTAAAGGCCGCAACCCTCTCGCTAAGAAGAGTCCGCGCCCTGCTGATATCGTTTACCCGCCCGCCCAGCAAAAACATCATCTCCATAACATCGGGAACAGGATTGTTCTTTATTACCGCCTTGGCGAACTGCTGGACAAGGCCATCACAGTTGATGACAGTACCCGCATATTCACTGTAAGAGGCCAAAGGCAAGACAAGCTCCGCCTTATCGCTGGTGGAATGGGTTGTCAAAAGTATCGTTTTCTGCCCGGAAGCAGCACTCTTTCTTTTCAGATCGAGGGGATGTGCAACGATCCTGATTATGAGATCAGCATCTCTTTCCATCTCCGTAACTGCACTATCCGTATATACGATACCCAGCAGTTCGAAGCCCTTTCTGTTCACAGCCTTATCTTCAGAGATCAGCAGGTCATCACCGTCCCCTTCCTGTACAAAATGATCGGCCGCAACACAGACACTTCCGCCCAGCCTATCAGCAAATTCGAGTACAGCCATATATTGCTCGAGACTGAGATCAGGAGAGAGCGAAAACACCAGCCTGTCTGCCTGGGCAATCTCTCCCTTCGCCTTTTCAACGCCCTTTTCAAGGGTGGTGATCTCGCCTTGCAGCAGGGTATGCTGCTGTCTGGCCTCGTTTTCAGTTTTATAGCTCATACGCCCGTCATCGCAGATAAAATATCCGTTCACCAGATCGTTGTGACGCGGCCGATAGCGGTAGATGATATCATCTTTGCCCTTCTCACGGTTGTGATCGATATAGATACTGCATCCTCTGGCACAGCCGTGACATATTCCCTGATCTTTTTGCAGAAACCAGGCACGCTGCCTGAAACGAAAATCAGCACTTGTCATGGCACCGACCGGACAGAGATCGACCACATTGCCGGCATAGCGGTTATTTAATGGCCGACCGGGAAAGATGGCCACCCGTGCGACATCGGTGCGGTTGACAATACCCAGCTCCCCGGTCCTGGTAATCTTTCGGGTAAAGCGAACACAGCGGGCACAGAGCACACACCGCTCCTGGTCATGGATGACTCCGCAGCCAAAATCGAGTTTTTTCTCCTTTGCCACCTTGTCAACCCGCATACGGCTGGCGGCGCAGTCGTAGTTCATATAGAGATCCTGCAACGCACATTCTCCGGCCTGATCGCAGACAGGGCAGTCCGTGGGATGGTTAATCAGCTCGAGTTCCAGGATATCACGCTGTATCTTTTTAATCTTTTCACTGTCCAGACGCATCCGCATCCCTTCCTGGGCAAGGGTCTTACAGGCTGGAACAATGGGAGGCCTGCCCTCTTCTATCTCAACCAGACACAGTCTGCAGTTACCGTCGGCTCCCAGCGCCGGGTGATAACAGAGATGCGGAATTTCAATGCCCACCGCACGAACAGCGTCAATGAGATTTCGCCCGGATGCAACCTCGACCTCCTCTCCGTTTACAAAGAGTTTTATCATATCAGCCATGTGCCTTACCTTCTCGTAATTGCTTTCGGCCGCTCGTAAAGCGAGCACCCTCAGCTATATAGGCATCGAATTCCGGTCTGAACTTCTGCAAATAACTGCGCACAGCCATGGTACAGGCGGCAGAAAGCACACAAACCGTCTTCATCTCAATATTGTCACATAACTCAAGCAGCAACTCCACATCCTCGGCAATACCGTCACCTGCAAGAATCTTCTTGACAATCTTCAACATCCAGCCCAGCCCCTCCCGGCAGGGCGTGCATTGCCCGCAGGATTCATGGTGATAAAAATCGATGAGATTTTTCACCAGGGCGACAATATCCACGGTTTCATCAAGCACGACGATACCGCCGGAACCAAACATGGTGCCATGCTCGGCCATCGATTCATAGTCAAGGGTTACGGTCTCCACCTCTTCTGGGCTCAACACAGGTGTCGAGCTGCCGCCGGGTATCACCCCTTTCAGAGCCCGGCCCTTCCAGACCCCGCCGGCAACCTCCTCCAGCACATTTTTCAGCGGCAGTCCAAGGGGCAGCTCGTACATGCCCGGCTTTTCCACATGACCGGAGATACCAAACAGATGTGTGCCCGGGCTCTTTTCTGTGCCGTAAGCACGATACGCCTCCGGCCCCTCAGCAAGGATAAAGGGTAGCGAGGCGATACTCTGCACATTGTTGATAATAGTGGGACAGCCATAGAGCCCCTCGACCGCCGGAAAGGGCGGTTTTGAGCGGGGCTGCCCCTTTTTCCCTTCAATTGACTCGAGAAGTGCCGTTTCCTCGCCGCAGACATAGGCCCCGGCACCGCGATGTATGGTTACATCAACGGTATGACCGGCCATCTTTTCACCCAGGTAACCAGCCGCATAGGCCTCATCAATGGCCGTCTGCAACACCTTGACCTGCGAGGTATATTCCCCCCTGATATAGATATAGCAGTGGTGAGAGCCAATGGCATAACAGCAGATGATAATGCCCTCGATCAACATATGAGGATCTTCGACCAGGATATACCTGTCCTTGAAGGTGGCAGGCTCTGACTCATCTGAATTAACGGCGAGGTAGACCGGTTTATCCAGATCCTTTGGCAGAAAGGACCATTTAAGCCCGGTGGGAAAACCCGCTCCGCCGCGCCCGCGTAAGCCGCTGTTTTTGACAATTTCTATGATATCAGCAGGATCATGATCAAACAGCGTATCAAGAGTGGAGTAGGCGCCATGCTCTCTGGCCACCGCCAGACGGTGACTGTCCTTGATGTCAAACCTTGCGCTGAGAATTTTCACTTCCATGTCCGCTCCTTATTCCAGACCCTGCAATACTTCCCGCAGTTTGTCCACGGTCATATTGAGATGAAATACTCCGTTGATCTGAATCACCGGCGCATCTCCGCAGTGACCAAGGCATTCCACCTCTTCCAGACTGAACTTTTTATCCTCACGTATCTCACCGGGGCTGATACCAATCTCAGCGTGCAGAAAATCAAGCAGTTCCTGCTTCGCCCGCAGCCAGCATGAGAGAGTGCGGCAGATACAGATATGATATTGGCCCACAGGTTTGAGATGATACATGGTATAAAAGGTGGCCACCTCATAGACTTTCGAGGCATAGGTACCGATCCTGTCGGCAACGTAGGCGATGGCCTCGGCACATACCCATCCCTCCTGCTCCTGTACCAGCCAGAGGGCGGGAAGGATCATGGACTCCCGGATGGGATACCTGGTAACAAGACGCTCAAACTCCGCATCACGCTGTGCATCAAAGGCGAATGGTTTTCCTGTCTCAACAAGTTTTGAACGATCACTCATCTATCCAGCTCCCCGCCGATTATATTGATACTGCCAAGATTTAAGATTGCATCCGCGATCATCGCACCTTCTATCATCTCGTGAAAGGCGCCCATGGCGTAAAAGCATGGGGGGCGTACCTTACATTTATAGGGCACCCCTGAACCGTCGGATACAAAATAAAAACCAAGCTCTCCGTTTGCCGCTTCAAAGCTGTCATACCAGGCCCCAGGCCGTGCTTTCACCCCTTCAAAGACCAGCTTGAAATGATTTGCCAGCGCCTCAATATTATTATACACCTCTGCCTTCGCGGGCAAAACAGCCCTTTTGTCATCTGCGTAGACGGCTCCTCCCGGAATCATCTTCATCGCCTGCCGGATAATGCCGATACTCTGGAACATCTCCTCAAACCGCACCATCATCCGGTCATAGACATCACCATGAGAGCCCACCGGGATGGTAAAATCAAAGGTGTCATAGTAATAATAGGGAGCGTCTTTTCTTAGATCAAAAGGCACCCCGCTTGCCCGCAGGTTTGGCCCGGTAAGGCCATAGCTGAGCGCAAGATCAGCTGATATACAGCAGCAGTTTTGTGTTCTGTCATGAACGATACGGTTCTTTTTGATCAGGGCCAGCACGTCGCTTATCCCCTGCTCAATGGCCTTTAACTGAAACTCCATATCACTTTCCCAGCCATCATAAAAATCGCGGTACATGCCGCCGATACGGGTAAAGGAGCTGGTAAGCCGCGCACCTGTCATCCTGGAGATCAGGTCATAGGAGGCTTCTTTTTGGTTAAACAGATACCAATAGTTGGTCAATCCGCCCATATCCACCAGATTTGCCGCTATACAGGTAAGGTGATCCTGAACCCTGAAAAATTCAGAGAGGATCACCCGCATAAACTGGGCACGTTCAGGCAGCTCAATGCCCAGCCATGACTCCACTGCCTTGGCATAGGCAACGTTGTTCATCAGGGCGGAACAGTAGTTCAGCCGGTCTGTCATCGGGATGACCTGGTTGTAGGTCATCTTTTCGGCATTTTTTTCAAAGCCCCTGTGCAGATAGCCGATCTCATTGACATTGGCCAATACACTCTCACCGTCGAGCGCCACCAGTATCCTGATCGCGCCATGGGTCGCCGGATGGGATGGTCCCAGGTTGAGAAACATCACCTCGGTGTTGATATCCTCAAAAGCGGACTCTGAGACACCGTTTTCAGCAAGACGTGCCCGAATCGGCCCTTCAAGGCTGTCCGATTCAGAACATATCTGCCGGTTGGTAATGGGAAAATCCTTACGCAGGGGATGCCCCTGAAACTGCCAGTGATTGAGAATCCTCCTCAGGTCAGGATGGTTCTTGAAACGGATACCGTACTGGTCATAGGTCTCCCGCTCTCCCCAGTTTGCTGACGAAAACAGATCGGTAACAGTGGCAACACCTTCTTCCGGGTCAGCAACAGGTGCCACCACCTGAAAGAGCAGGTTTTTTTTCCAGTTGCGCAGGGTATAGACAACGCTGAAACGTGCACGTTGCGCCTCACGCCCTGTATACTGCAGATAATCCACGGCGGTGACATCAAGCAGCAGACTGCATCCCAGCTCATCTCGCAGACAGGCGATCGTCTCATGAACAGATTCAGCGGCAACGGTAATGACCAGCGTATCAAGAACCTCTGTTATCTCAGCAGCGGGGAATCTGCCTTCCAGTTTTTCAATAGCCCTTGCCTTCATAGTCAGTCCAAAATTCCTTTAAAATCCTTGTGACGATCTTCCAGTATGGAGTCATTTTTAATTTTCTCCTGAATCTTCATCAGCGCATCAAGAATGGCTTCCGGCCTGGGCGGACAGCCTGATATATACACATCAACGGGGATAATCTGATCAATGCCCTGCACGGTGCAATAGTTATCATAGATACCGCCGGAACTGGCACAGGCCCCCATGGCAACAACCCATTTCGGTTCCGGCATCTGATCATAGATGCGTTTGAGAATGGGAGCCTGTTTATAACTGATCGTTCCGCACACCAGTAACAGATCTGCCTGCCTTGGAGAAAAGCGAACCACCTCAGCACCCCATCTGGAGATATCATGCTGCGATGCCGCCACCGACATAAACTCAATGGCGCAGCAGGCTGTACCAAACACAAAGGGCCATAGCGAATACTGACGCCCCCAGTTCAATGCAACATCCAGCTTTGTGGTGAGAAAGCTGTCACCAAGTTTTGCTTCCAGTCCTAATGCCAATGTAACACTCCTTTCCTGAGGATATAAACGAGCCCTGCGAGCAGAAGCAGCATAAACACAACCATCTCCACGAAACCGAACCAGCCAAGCTCACGGAGATTCACTGCCCAGGGGTACATGAAAACCGCCTCGATATCAAAGATCAAAAAGAGGATCGCCACCAGATAAAATTTGACACTGAACTTCTGGTTGGCAGCACCAATGACCCGCTTGATACCGCTCTCATATATTTCATTTTTGGTCTTGTTGGCAACGCGCGGGCCAAGAAAACCGGTGAGGAGCATCCCCAGCGGGATCATGGCGGCAAGCGCCAGAATTGCGATTGTGGAGTAGACAATTTCTTCAGACATATTCACCCCTTTGTACAGCTGATAACCAAAGTGCGTTTACGAGAAATGTGCATACAGCTATGCTGCTCAAACGTGTAACTATTCGATTTAGGAGATGACAACAGGGCTTGTTCAACCCCGATGAAAGGTCACACCTTTAAAAAATTTGTTAAAAAAAATGACAAGCACAGACCTCCAGCAAATTTCAGGGATATAAAAGAAGACCCTGCAATGGTTTTCCCCTTTCTTCACAGAAAACTCTCTGCCTGGCAACAGGCAGAACGCTTATTATGAACGACCATTCATTACCAGGATATTCCGTGGATTGTCAAGCATTTTTTCTTTATTTACAGACACTTATCATACATCCTCTTACACCTTGCGCATAAAAAGCACAAGGGAAATGTGCAAATGCGAAATCAAGGGATATGACATTGAAAAGATATCTGCCAGATGTAAACGGCAGGAACATCTTCATACTATTTTACATTGCACCATATTTCAACATCTTTATAAAAAGCAAGGTGCTGTCATCCTCTCTGCCATTCCACACCGGCAACAGAGAGAGCCTGTGTAATTTTGAACAACTTGCACAACCCATCCCCTCTCTCAAATCGCTGACAGGTAAGGTCTGGGCGGGTTGTCTAACGATTATTTTTTTCAACCGCGTATCTTCCTTTCTTTCTCCTTTACACTCCCCCTCCCCTTGCTTATAGATGTATAGTTTTATAAACTTATAACAGCCCTTATTATTAACATGCCATACAGACACAACAGCTATGGATCATTTACTCACACCACCAGACATACGGCAAATCCTCGTACCCCTGTTCGTACTCATCGCCATTCTCTGCGGCGTTGCCTTTCTCCCGGAAAAGCTGAAAGGGCCAGGTGCAGCGCACACACAGCACTACAAATTCACATCTTCCCATGAGCTTGTCAGCTTTCTGGACAAACACACCTGTACCCCCAAATGTCCCTTACAGATCAATGTTCGTGATCTCCCGAAAGACTTTGACAGTCTGGAGCAGGATGAACGGACAAGGAGCTTCATAGCACTCCTCATCCCGCTCATTGACAAGAGAAACTGCAGGATATTGAGGGCAAGAAAACGGTTGATCCTCTTTATCCTGAAAGAAAAAAGCGGCAGAAAAATACAAAAAAGCGAGCAGGAATGGATACGAGATCTTGCAAGACAATATGGAGAACCGGATGCCACAGCAGAGGAGCTGCTCACATACGTTGATATTATTCCCGCCTCACTCGCCCTCGCTCAGGCCATTACCGAAAGCGGCTGGGGAACATCCCGTTTTGCCAGGCAGGGAAACGCCCTGTTTGGCGAGCATCTGACAGCAGACAGTACGGCAAACCATATAAAGGCACGTAACAGCAATACAAAGGTGGCAGCATTTGAAACGCTGGAAGACAGTGTTATCAGCTACATCGACAACCTGAACACCTCCGCTGCCTACACATCGCTCCGCAATATACGCAAAACCTTGAGAAAACAGCAGCTCCCCCTTACCGGCTCCGTGCTCTGCAGGGGGCTCCTCCGTTATTCAGAGAAAAAGGCCGCCTATATCGAGATCCTGCAAAACATTATGGATCATTATGATCTCAAACAATATGACAGGTTCCCCTGTAAACGGAGTCCGCCCGAAATCAGGGTCTCATTTCATTAGCCCGGCTTTCTCATGAACAACTATTGCGCCTCAACCAACCGCAATCATTCTAATGAATGAGAGGCGAATTGAAGGATTATCAATTAATTATCTGTTTTTTTTGAGGAAAATCTACACAGAGAGTACCTGGCTTTATATTTGTGTTGAAATCTGCATCAACCAGGTTGCCAGGACTACAAAGATATTTGAATAATCCGCCAATTTTTTATTGTTGGATTATTCTTTATCAGGAGATATAAAACAAAAGTAATTTCATTCTGTCTTAATTCTTATAATTTCTTCAACATATCCCTTGCGCAACCAGAATGGAAATCTCTGATGTTCTGAGATATTATTTTCGTTGTTGATAAGACTATTCAGGTCAATTTCATTTGCTTCATGATTTACAGATAAAAATATATCTGTACTTTCCTTAATGTAGTTCCAATATCTTTCTATGTCTTTCAAACTAAACTCTGTGAGACCATCAAAATTTACAATTATGTCATATTTTTTTCTATCTTCGAATAGTTTTTCTGGAGAAATTAACTTAATTTTCGATTTATAATCACTGCTTTCAGGCTCACCTTCCAACAACACAACATTTTCACCTAAAGTGTGCCCCAAGAAATAACCTTGAATCATAGACGTTAATGGAATATCTACAATTGTATAATCATTGACTCCAAGCATCCGGGAGAAATAGGCAGCCCGTCCTAACCCTCCACCTACTTCCAATACTGATAGAGAAGTATTTCCGGACAAAAGTTTAAATGTCCGCCATGCTTGATAGGCTGCCAAAGCTGACCTATAGTGAATTACCCCTCGAGAAGTTGAAAGACCAAAATCTAAAGGGTAGATACTTGGCATAACAATACTTATGCCAATTCTTTTTTCTATTAGTTGAATTATATACTCAATATCATGTTCTTCTTTAAGTTTTGCTTCTGGATTATATAACCTTATCACCCCAACTGCTTCCGCAAGTGATAGCAAGGCATCATATGTTCGTGGGTCTTCGGTCGGGATGTTTTTGCCGCTAATTAGACTTTTAGCATTACTATCGAATCCATAAAGTAAATCGCTCCTGTTTGGGTTACTGAGTACCTCGGAAATTCTTTCGGTATCTTTTGAATCAAGTGCTTCTTGTATATCCTTATGTTTAGCTTCAAAAATATGCTTCCATAGTCCTGATGGACTCGTTTTTTTCAAATGATAGCTCTTTATTAAGCGAGATACTAAATACTTATTTACAGAGTTTCCGGTATCGGTTAATCCACTTTTGGCAATATGAGGATCGAACTTATGAGTAAAGGGCCAGGAAGAATATATTGGTTCTTGTTTATTTTTTTTGAAGAAGATCATATTAAGTTTTTCCTTATCAAAATTTATAAAGGGGGGGGGTGAAGCAAACGATCTTATAGAAGTTTATGCGGTCGTAGGCATAACACAACAGGTAAATTCATGGTGTTATACCTTACGGGGCAAGTCGTGAGATCTGCCATTTGCCCTGCTCCAGCATATAGTGAAATCTATCATGGAGGCGGTTTTTTCTCCCCTGCCAGAACTCATATTCCTCTGGTACCACACGATAGCCGCCCCAGAAAGAGGGAATGGGGAGCTTCTTTTCGCCAAGCTTTCTTTTCATTTCGTCAAATTTCAGCAACAGCATTTTGCGGGAGGAGACGACATCGCTCTGGTGTGAGATCCAGGCAGCCACCTGACTGTCCCGCGGGCGGGAGATAAAGTATTTCGCGGATTCAGCAGAGGTGACCTTTTCCACCCGGCCGTTTATCAGAATCTGCCGCTCCAGCTCCAGCCAGACAAAAAGCAGACTCACATTTGTGTTTTCTGCAATTTCTTTGGCCTTCCTGCTGGCATAGTTTGTAAAAAACACAAATCCCTTACTGTCAAAATATTTCAGCAGCACTGTTCTCTGGCTGGGTCTGCCAGCGGCCGAGACAGTGGCCAGAATCATGGCCGTGGGATCAGGGATATCTGTTTTCCTCGCCTCCTCAAACCAGCCGGTAAACTGCTTGAGCGGATCATCTTCCAGATCCTTGCGCTGCAATCCTCCCTTGAGATATTCCCTGCGAAAACTGCTTATATCCACAAACGCACCTCCATAAATATATTTGCCACCACCTAAATCGATGAACGACCAGGGATGGCTGCATTCATATTACATTATCTTCGGACTAAGAGTACAATGGCGCATACTATATGGAAGCTGGTTGTCGAGCAAGAAAATTATGCACGTGAAAATGCAGGATGGCGTTTCATCTTCGGCTGGGATACCAACAAAAATACAATCCCCCATGGCACGTCTCTCCTGATCGGTGTATATTACCCATCCTGTTATCTGCTTATCATTAAAAAAATCAGGCTGTGTGATGCTGAAACTTGGCGTCGAGTCAGGAGATCAGAAGGTGCTGGGAAAAATGAACAAGGGCACACGGGTTGAAACAGTATCGCAGGTGCTTGTAAACCTCCGCAGGGCCGGGATTGCCACCTATGTCTATCTGCTGTTCGGCACACCGCAGGAAACATATGCGAGCGCCCAAAAGACGCTGAACTTCACCCTAAAACACCACCGTGAAATCACATTTCTCAACCTTGCCATTTTTAACATGCCCCTTTTTTTGTAAATGATAGGTCAGCACCCTTTATTGTGAAGACTACCGCTTCAACCTGGCCAGATCATAGCCGGAAGGATGCTGAAAGGCCCGCAGCTCAAAGATCGGCAGGGCAGCAAAAAGATGATCGAAGATATCGGCTTGTATGTCCTCATACAGTGCCCACTTCTGCACAGCACTGAACACATAGATCTCCAACGGCAAACCATGATCAGTGGGAGAGAGCTGTCTCACCAGGAAGGTCATATCCTCTCTGAGATTCTTGTTTGCCTTGAGATAGGCTATGACATAGGCCCTGAAAACACCGATATTGGTCTGTCTCCGGCCGTTGATGAGAAGCTCGTCATCTGCTTTCAGATGCTCTTTATTGTACCGGGCAATAGCATGTTCCTTTTCAGCAAGATAGTCCTGCAGCAATGCAATTTTTCTGAGCCTGGTCAGCAGCGTATCATCACAGAAGGCGATGGTGGAGATATCTATCATGATGGATCGTTTTATCCTGCGGCCACCTGACTCGGACATCCCCCTCCAGTTTCGGAAGGAATGTGAGACAAGCGAATAGGTAGGAATTGTGGTAATGGTCTTGTCCCAGTTCTGAACCCGAACGGTATGAATGGACAGGGAGATCACATCACCATCGGCCCCGTAGGAAGACATCTCGATCCAATCGCCGACCCGCACCATATCATTCATGGTTAATTGCAGTGAGGCAACAAAACCGAGAATGGTATCCCTGAAGATCAACAAGGTAACCGCCGTAAGACCGCCAAGCACGGAAAAGATCCCCCAGGGCTTGACGCCGCTGAGAGCAGAGACCATAAATATGATACCAATAACAAAGGAGAGGATTTTCCCGGCGTCGACAAACCCCTGCAACATCTCGGCACGCCGTGGCCGAATAACCTTGAAAGCGTCATGCACCGTTGTCAGGATGGCGTTAATACTCAGCACAGAGAGGAAGATAAAGACAACCCGCAAAAATCGTTTTAAAAAGACATACACACTATTTTCCACAGGAAACAACACATCCAGCAGAAAACGCGCGATCACCACCGGAATAAACCAGGAACAGATGGTAATGACCCTGTTTTTTAACACAAAATCATCAAGACCATATTTATTGTTCTTCACCCATTTTGTTGCCACAGTCAGGACAATTCTGCGCAGCCGAAAGGTCACAAGCAGGGTGATCAAAAGAACAAGGACAGCGATAGTAAGTGATGAAAGCGTGGTGGCCAGCTCATCCGAGGCCCCATGCTCAACAAGCCACAGATATATCCAGTCAATTTTCATAATGGTGCCAATAAAAGATTTTTTTCAGCAGATTCAGAGCAGGTCTCCTTTCTGTAAAAACTGAAAATATTCCTCTTTGGTGGGCAGCCTGCCGAGCAGAGAGGTAATCGTGGCCACCTCTGTTGAGGTGAGATAGACCTGAGCACCATCACCAAGCCTGTTATCAAAGTTTCTCGTTGATGTGGAAACAACGGTGGCCTTTGGCTTCACCCGCGCCTGATTGCCCATACACAGACTGCAGCCGGGGATCTCGACCCGGCACCCCTTTCTGCCAAAGACACTCAAAGCACCTTCCACCTTTAGTGCAGCCTTATCAAGCCGTGTCGCAGGGGCAACCCACATCTTTGACTCCGTGTAGCCGCCCTGCTCAAGAATTTTTGCGGAAACACGCATATGCGAGAGATGGGTCATACAGGAACCGACAAACACCTCATCAATCTGGGCACCGGCAACCTCACTGAGCATCTTGACATCATCGGGATCATTGGGACAGGCAACAATGGGCTCTGTAATCTCATCAAGGTCAATCTCTATCACCTCAAGGTACTCAGCGTTTTCATCCCGCCGCATAAGGTGTGGATCGGCGAGCCATTTCTTCATGGCGTCAATTCTCCGTTCAAGACACACTCGATCCTCATATCCCTCGTTCACCAGCCCCTGAAGGACCGCAACATTTTTCCCAATCTGCTGGACAACCGTTGCAAGAGGCAGCGCCAGTGTACATGCCGCAGCATTTCGTTCAGCAGAGGCATCACTGAGTTCAAAGGCCTCATCGACACTGAGATCATCTATCCCTTCAATCTCGAGCACTGTACCGGCAAAGATATTTTTCTTGCCTTTTTTCTCGACGGTGAGCAGCCCTTTTTTAATAGCCATCCACGGGATGGCATTGACCATATCACGCACGGTAATACCGGGTCCTCTTTTTCCGGTGAACCGTACCAGAACCGACTGGGGCATTTCCAGCGGCATAAAGCCAAGTGCTGCCGCAAAGGCGACAAGTCCTGAACCTGCCGGAAACGAGATTCCCATGGGGAAACGGGTATGCGAATCGCCGCCAGTACCGACAGTGTCGGGAAGAATCATTTTATTGACCCAGGAATGGATTACACCGTCACCCGGCCTGAGGGCAACACCGCCGCAGCTGATCATGGTATCGGTCATACGATCCCATCGATCCAGATCGGCCGCCTTTGTCGCCGGGTGGGAGACCGCAGCGCCCGGGGGAGCCGGCGCCCACCTGGGGAAGGCGCTTCTCCAAAGGGCGCCCTCCCTGCCCTTGGCCGCTGGTCCTCCCTGCCCCTTCCCCGTGGCTCCCCTCCCCCTTCTCCGAGAAGGGATTCGTTCGACTTTAGGTGACAGTTTGCAGAGTGAATTGAGAGCATTTCGCTAGAGCCAGGAGAAGAGGGGCCATGTTACCGAACTTTTGGCGGCATCCGAAACTTTTTCTGTAAGGAATCTGCGCTGGTGCCGAAGGCCCCCTTTTGCCCTGACCCCCACCTTCCC
>PDWJ01002754.1_pt1 | contig 19874 bp, 19 predicted proteins | sample 1430881 | NCBI WGS metagenome assembly PDWJ01 (sample SAMN01162460, study PRJNA174530) | Oral metagenome, whole genome shotgun sequencing project. | biome: Marine environment; feature: Marine mammal; material: Swab sample of the gingival sulcus; isolation source: swab sample of gingival sulcus...
GCGGTACGCCGCTTAATATTTGATGCCGGTGATGACATAGACGATTTAATGACCCACTGCGAAGCCGATATTACCACCAAAAACCCCAATAGAAAAAGGCGTTACCTTAATAATTTTGCAAAAGTAAGGCAAAAAATAGCTGATGTAGAAGAACGTGACCAGATACGAAATTTTCAACCACCCATTAGCGGTGAGTTAATTATGGAAACCTTTAATTTAAAACCGAGTAGGGAAATAGGCATTATAAAAGATGCCGTAAAGGAAGCCATTCTGGAGGGAGAAATAAAAAACGATTATAACGAAGCCTATTCTTTTATGCTCAAAAAAGCTGAGGAATTGGGGCTAAAGGAAGTAAAATAATCGTGCAGATTATTTTTTTCTCAATTCAAAAATGTTTTTTTATTGGCATATTACCACACGATTGCATTGTGTTGTAAATTTGGTATTAGTTTTAAATCATAATAGATTAAAAATTCCTTTTTTACACTAACTAATGACTATAAATCCCTTTTACAACCCTACTTTAAGATATTTCTGCTAATAACCACTTTTTGAATTTCTGTGGTACCTTCTCCTATGGTACACAATTTCGAGTCTCTGTAAAATTTCTCAACCGGAAATTCTTTACTGTAGCCATATCCGCCATATATTTGGATGGCTTCGGTAGCAACTTTTACGCATATTTCTGAGGCGTACATCTTGGCCATAGATCCGTTTAACGTCATGGATTTACCGGCATTTTTTAAGGCGGCTGCTTTGTGAAGTAACAATTCAGATGCTTCTATTTCCGTAGCCATATCTGCCAGTTTAAAAGATATGCCTTGAAATGAATTGATGGGTTTTCCAAACTGTTCGCGTTCTTTGGAATATTTTAAAGATGCTTCGTAGGCCCCTTTTGCAATGCCTAAACTTAATGCTCCTATGGAAATTCTTCCACCATCTAAGACACCTAAGGCTTGCTTGAAGCCTTCGCCTTCTTTTCCTAAAAGATTATCTTTGTGCACTTTGCAGTCTTCAAAAATAAGTTCGGCGGTTTCAGAAGCCCGCATGCCCAGCTTATTTTCTTTTTTGCCCGAAGAAAAACCGGGTGTTCCTTTTTCTATGATAAAAGCAGACATCCCTCTTTTATCTCCTTTTTTACCGGTTCTGGCCATTACCACTGCCACATCGCCACTAATGGCATGGGTGATAAAGTTTTTGGCACCATTTAGAATGTAATAATCGCCATCTTTTACGGCCGTGGTAAGCATACCACCGGCATCTGATCCGGTATTGTGTTCCGTAAGGCCCCAGGCTCCAATAAATTCTGCCGAGGTTAATTTAGGTAGCCATTTTTTCTTTTGGGCATCGTTACCGTAATAGTAAATGTGCCCGGTACACAATGAGTTGTGTGCGGCTATGGATAACCCGATAGAGGGATCTACTTTTGAGATTTCTTCAATAATAGCAATGTACTCATGGTAACCAAATCCGGTTCCACCATATTGTTCAGGGATAAAAACACCCATAAAACCCATTTTTCCGGCTTCTTTAAAAAGGGATACCGGAAAAACCTGAGCTTCATCCCATTCCATTATATGTGGTTTTATATGTTTTTCTGCAAATTTTTTGGCCGTTTGGGCAATGAGTTGTTGTTCTTGTGAATAATCAAAGTTCATATTATATGCAAAATCATTTTTAGGTTTAATAGCTTAATCGGAATTTATTTTCTGTTCGTTAAAAAATGTACTGGTACGATAATTAACGAGCCTCCAAATATAAGGCTATTCTGTCAAATTTTTTTACAGGAAAACCCTCAATTTCTTTTAATTCTTCCAAATCTTGAATTTCGGCTGCCAGATCTCTGTAATTAAAAATTTTTTTGGTAAGTTCATAGTCTATGTAAGGGATGGCGAGAACTTCTTTAAAAGAAGCGGTATTTATATTTAGCTTCTTAATCTTAGGAGGTTGTAACACAGTAAAATTCTCCAAAACGCGTTTTGCCACATCGGGTTCCAGATAATATACTTCGTATAATTGTTGGTCTAAGGAAAATCCGCCCAATCGTTTTCGGTATTTTATGATTCGTTCTGCCAGTTTATCCCCTATGCCGTTTATCTTTTTTAATTGTTCTTTGGTAGCGGTATTCAAACCTTTTTTTGCTATTGGTTTTAATAAGGAGAAATACTGTCTAAGAGGCTGTTAGAAATTTTTGTAACTTTCTGAAACTCCATGGCGGAATTAACAAATTTACCTGATTTTCTATACTCCAATAGTCTGTCAATTTCATCTACAGACATTCCCAATTGATAGCCCTTAAAATCAGTAATATAATTGGGATTAAAAGGATAGATTGTTTTGTTTTTTGATTGGTTGGCTATCAGCTTAAGTGAATCGATTTCTTTTTGAAGCCTAATGATTTCTTTGTCTTCCGGAACCAACTCGGTATCGTTATTGAAATTGTAAAGAAAATACACCAACTGAATACCGATAATGAGCAGTATTAAAAAGAAAACCCCTCTCTTTTGGTTTTTTGAATACCTGAAAAAGGGGCTCATAGTATATTGATTTTGGTTGAACTAAGCTGTAGCTTTATCTTTTTTGATAGCTTTTAAATATTTGTTTAATTGGCGTTTTACGTTGGGGAAAAGTATTAGAAGCCCTATCATATTAGGGAAAACCAATGCCAAAATCATGGCATCCGAAAATTTAATAACTGCATCCAATGTAGCGGCGGCACCTATTACCACAAATGTTAAAAAGAGAATCTTATAGATAATGTCAGCCGCTTTGCCTTTGCCAAATAAATATTTCCAGGATTGTAATCCGTAATAAGACCATGAAATCATCGTAGAGAAAGCAAATAAAACAATAGCTACCGTTAAGACATAAGAAAATCCGGGCAATACATCATCAAAAGCCATGGAAGTAAGGTCAACACCACCTAAAAGCTGCCCTGTCTCGTTTAATTTAACGCTACTGCCCTCAATGGCTCCATAGGTAAATACATGTTGCATATTGTCGCCTTCCATATTAAAAAATATGATTACCAGAGCTGTCATGGTACAGATTAAAACTGTATCAATAAAAGGTTCCAGTAGTGCTACTACTCCTTCAGAAGCGGGATATTTTGTTTTAACAGCAGAGTGGGCTATTGCTGCAGAACCTGCACCTGCTTCGTTAGAAAAGGCTGCACGTTGAAAACCTACAATTAGCACTCCCAGAAAACCGCCCAATCCAGCCATTGGCGTAAAAGCACTACTGAAAATTAGGGAAAAAGCATCGTCAATATGTTTAAAATGAGCAAAAATTATAATAAGGGAAGCTAAAACGTATAAAACGGCCATAAAAGGAACAATTTTTTCCGTTATACTGGCTATTCTTTTAATGCCACCAATAATTACTACACCCACTAAAGTGGCAATAATTAAGCCAATAATAAATCCTGATGCCTGGCCTTCTGCATTAAATAAGGAAATTATTTGTACGGTAGCCTGATTAGACTGAAAAGCGTTTCCACCTCCAAAAGATGCTCCTACACAAAGAATGGCGAAAAGGCCTCCGAGAATTTTTCCTAAACCAGCCAGTTTTTTCTCTTTAAGAGCTCTGGAAAGATAGTACATGGGCCCGCCGTGTACCGTTCCATCTGCTGTTACTTCTCTGTAAGAAACCCCTAAAGTACATTCTACAAATTTTGTGGACATGCCTAAGATACCACAAACTATCATCCAAAAAGTCGCTCCAGGTCCACCTGTAGCAATGGCCACCGCTACACCAGCTATATTCCCAAGGCCTACTGTTCCTGAGACTGCCGTGGCTAACGCTTGAAAGTGTGATACTTCGCCTTGTTCACCCTCATCTCTAATGGTGTCCGGGATGTCACCTTCTTCATCTACAAAGATTTCGTTTTTCTCTAAGCCATGGCCTTCTATTTCATCATACTTGCCTCGTACAGTGTTGATAGCTAATGAAAATTTGGTAATGCTCGGAAAACTGAAATAAATTGTAAAAAAAGTGGCTCCTCCCACTAATAAAATCAAAACAATAGGGATGTTATATCCCGCAATAGGTACTGCGGACAAGATTAGGCTTTCCCACCAAACCGCTTTAGGCATAAACCAATCATTAATTTTCTCGTCTAATCCTTTTTCTTGTGAAAAAGTAATTAGAGGAAGTAATAAAAGTAAAGTTGAGAGTAATTTTTTATGCATAATAATTTGCGTTAGCTTTTTGGTTTTTATATAAGATGGATTTATAAAAGTTTAATCAGTTTGTAAGCTTTTCTTATATTATCGATGCAATATCTTAAAAAAAACGGAGTAAAAGCAAATTTTTGAGTTAAAATTTAAGATTATTATTAAAAATAATTATATTTAGAACAGTTTATGTTATCAATTAATACGCTGATATATTGTTCGGTAAAAAAACATTAATTATAGGAGCAACCACTAAGCCTAATAGATATGCTTACATTGCCACCCGCCGATTGTTGCAACAAGGTATTGATGTGGTAGCAATAGGGGTGAGGGAAGGTCAAATAGCCAATGTTTCCATCTGCACCGGAAAACCATATTTTAAGAATATTGACACAGTGAGTTTGTATATAAACCCCAGTATTCAAAAAGAATACTATGAATATATAGTAAAGTTAAAGCCTAATCGTGTTATTTTTAATCCCGGTACGGAAAACGATGTTTTTAAAAAAATATTAGAAGACAATAATATATCAGCGGAATATGCCTGTACTTTGGTGTTGCTTTCAACTGGTTTGTATTAGTCCGTTTTTCTTTTTTCTTGAAGTTTATAAAATGTTCTCAGTTAAGAGTTATGGTTTTTTCAGGTGTTTTGTTATCTATGGAGACAACTTTTCCGGAAGCTGCCAGAATTACATTTTCAAAATATTTTTCCGCTTCTTTTTTAAATAGATTTAGGTTTTTATATCTGCTGGAAAAATGGCCGATTATCAGAGAGTTTACGTTTCCTTTTTTTGCAATTCTTCCTGCCTGAGCGGCGGTGCTATGCAGGGTTTTTTCTGCTGTGTCCTCACGGTCTGTTAGGAATGTAGCTTCATGGTATAGCAAATCTGCATCTTTTATTATAGGTGCTATGTTGGGCTTGTATGCAGTGTCACTACAAAACGCATATCTAAGTGGTTTAGGTGGGGCAAAGGTTAACTTTTTGTTTTTAATGATAGTGCCATCTTCCTGAATAAAATTCTTTCCGTTTTTTAAATTTTGATAATCACAAATGTCTATTTCGGGATGTTTTTTTATGGCTTTAATGTTTAATCTGCGTTCGCCCGGTTTTTCCTCAAAAAGAAAGCCATTGGTGTAAATTCTGTGTTTTAACGGAATGGTCTTTACCCTAACCTTATCATTTTCAAAAATTGTTTCACTTTTGGGGCTTTCCAAAGGGTGAAAAATTAGTTTAAAGAGCAAATGTGATTTGCCCGCTTTCAATTGAAGGTTTATTATTTCTTCTAATGCTGCCGGAGCATAAATATGAAGGTCAGTAGTTCTTTTGTGCAGTCCAAATGTAGTAATCAATCCTATCAGGCCAAAGTAGTGGTCGCCGTGCAGATGGCTGATAAAAACATGTTTTACAGCAGAAAATTTTACATGGTATTTTCGTAGTTGAGTTTGCGTGCCCTCACCACAATCTATTAAAAATCTTTGATTGGCAATTTCTAAAAACTGTGCCGTGGGGTTTGCAAAAGTACGCGGTGTTGCCGAATGACAGCCCAATATGGTAAGTCTGATACTCATTTTATTACCAATCGTTTTGAAAATACCTCATTTCCGGTTTTTACCGAATAAATGTAAATACCCGATGCCAATTGGTCTCTAAAAAATGAAATACTGTTTTTTCCTATTTTGGTTTTTATTTTTTTTGTATAAACCGTATTTCCTATCAGATCTTTTACGCAGAATATAATATCTACTTTGGCATTGGATATAAAATTAATCCTTGTGGTAACACTAAAAGGATTTGGCGTTGCCATTATTTTTTCTATTTCCATAATTTTAGAGCCGTCATCATCATTGTAATTTGACGAGGAGCTCTGAGCGTAACTCACTACGGAGAAAAAAGAAAATAAAATAATGATTAAGCATTGTAATAATCTTAACATAAGCGGGTTGGGTTAAATTGCTTTTTCTTTAAAATCCTAAATCTCTTTCTATTTCTTCCATTTCTACTAAATCTTTTGCTTCGGTTAACGTGGGTGCTGCAGTTATCTCGTCTGATAACTTATTTAGATATGTTTCATTAACTATGAGTACAAAAGATTTCTTATTTTTTTTGTGTTTTTTGATTAGCTTTGAAAAAAGAGATAAATTTTTATTATTTATATTTTCAAGGTGGCTAAGGTTTAAAATTATATTATTTGTTGCAATATCATCATAAATTATTTTAAAATCAGTAAATATTTCTGTAATACTCTGTTTTTTAGGTTCTACTATGGTGGCTGACGACGTTTTGGTACACTTCATTTTTTACAATATTTTTTTTAAAACATACATTGCGATAAAAAATATTATTGTCGTTCTGTGGGTTTAATTTTTTGAGCCAGTAAATATATGGTGGCCATTCTAATGGCTACACCATTTTCTACCTGGTTTAATATTATGGATTGGTCAGAGTCTGCCACATCACTTGTAATTTCCACTCCTCTGTTTATGGGCCCTGGGTGCATTATAACAATTTTTTTATCAAGCTTATCCAATATCTGTTTATTAATGCCAAATAGCTGGGTATATTCTCTTATTGACGGAAAATACCGCATGTCCATACGTTCGTGTTGTACGCGTAATACATTGGCTACATCACACCATTCCAATGCTTTGGTTAAATTATTTTCTACCACTACGCCCATGGTAGAGATAAATTTTGGGATTAAAGTAGATGGTCCGCAAACTTTTACTTCGGCTCCCAGTAATTGTAGGGCATAAATGTTTGATAAAGCCACTCTGGAGTGTAAAATGTCACCTACAATAACCACTTTTTTTCCTTTTATTACCCCTAATTTCTCTTTAATGGAATAGGCGTCTAACAAGGCTTGTGTAGGGTGTTCATGAGCACCGTCTCCGGCATTTATAATGCTTGCCTTTACGTGTTTGGATAAAAATACCCCAGCCCCTACATTAGGATGCCGCATTACTATAATATCTACTTTCATAGATAAAATATTATTTACGGTATCTATAAGGGATTCACCTTTTTTTACCGAAGAACTACTCGCTGAAAAATTAATTATATCCGCCGAAAGACGTTTTTCCGCCAGTTCAAAAGACAGCTTGGTTCTGGTACTGTTTTCAAAAAACAAATTGGCTATGGTAATATCTCTAAGCGATGGAACTTTTTTTATAGGCCTGTTAATTACTTCCTTAAACTGATTGGCAGTTTCAAAAAGTAAATCTATATCTTCCCTTTTAAGATATTTTATGCCCAATAAATGATTTACACTTAGTTGCTGCATGCGTTTACTTTTTTGTCTTCATTTTTTAGTAAATAATATTTTGGGTTTTGGTTCATCTGGTTTGTGATTTTAGTCCGAATTGTTCATAATAATAACACCGTCTTTCTTGTCTTTTTCACGCCATTGTACCAGTACCCGTTCAGAATTTATCACATCTACCTGTCTGCCTTTATAGTTAGGTTGTATAGGTAGGTGCCGGCTAAATCTTCGGTCTATTAAAACCATTAATTCTACCGAAGTAGGCCGGCCAAAAGCCTGTAGGGCAGTAAGTGCTGCATTAATGCTTCTGCCGGAAAACAATACGTCATCCACAATAACTACATGCTTGTTTTCTACTATAAAATCTATATGGGTTTTATTGGCTTGAATAGGTGCATCCCGTCTTCTAAAATCGTCTCTGTAAAAAGTAATATCCAGTTGACCGTAGATAAGATTCTTAATTTTATAATCGGTTTTTAAAATATGTATTAATCTATCCGCTAAATAGACACCTCTGGGTTGCAACCCTATAATCACGGTGTTTTTAAAGTTGGTATGGTTTTCAATAAGCTGGCAAGCCAACCTATTAAGAATAATGTTGATATCTTTTTCGGTAAGAAGGGTTTTAACCGCCATTGACGCTTTATACTATGGTTTTGTAAGACAAAAATACATATTTTTTGTTATTAATAATAAAGTTTATAAGGTGTTAATTAATTTGTTAACAACATTTTTTGTAAATGACCTGTCTAAAGTTTCCAAATACTACTTTTAAAATTGCAAGAAAACCTTATTTTATGCATACTTTTCAGGAAAGTGACGATGATAATTTGCCCTTGGCTAAATTTGAATTGATGTTAAAAACAAATGATGTTTATTTCTTTGACTCCTCGGAGTTTGAAGAAATTATTCTTCATTATACTGCTATTGGAAAAATATCATTAGCCAAAAAAGCTCTTGCTCTTGGGCTTAAACAGCATCCACAAGCTATTTCACTAAAATTAGTACAGATAGATTTGCTAATACAAGATCAAAAAATTGATTTAGCTCAGCATTTGCTGGAAAGGTTAGAAATGATAGCTCCTTCAAACGACCAGGTTTTTTTACAAAAAGCAGTGATTCTGTCCCAAAAAAGTAAGCATAAAGAGGCCATTGAATCATTAAAACAGGCACTGGCTATTACAGATGATCCCAATGACGTTTGGTCTATGATTGGTATGGAGTATTTGTTTCTCGAAGATTATAGCCGGGCATTAAACAGTTTTATTAAGTGTATAGAGGTAGAATATGACGATTATTCCTCGCTATATAATGTGGTATATTGCTTTGATATGTTGGAGCAGCACAAAGAGGCGATAGATTATTTAGAAAATTATATAGAAAAAGACCCGTATTGTGAAGTAGCTTGGCATCAGTTGGGCTTACAATATTTCTATGTAAAAAACTTTAGAAAAGCCTTGCAGGCCTTTGATTATGCTATTTTAATTGATGAATATTTTATAGGAGCGTATCTGGAAAAAGGGAAAACTCTGGAGGAACTGGGTGAGTATAAAGAAGCTATAAAATATTACGAAAAATCCATCAGTATAGAGGAGGGTTCATCATTTGCTTATCTGAGAATTGGGAAGTGTTATGAGATAATTGGCAATAAAAAACAGGCCTTAAAATATTACAATATTACCGTAAAAGAAGACCCGCTTCTGGATAAGGCTTGGATGGCTTTAACAGATTTGTATATCAATGATGGAAACTATGAAAAGGCGTTGTACTTTATCAATAAGGCCTTGCAAATAGACAGTGAAAATACGTTATACTGGTCCCGGCTTGGCGAAATAAATTTAAAATTAAACTTTTTTGAGGAAGCGGTTAGGGCTTTTAGAAAATGTATTGCATTAGAAGATTATTCTTTGGATGTTTTCCTTGCTCTTACCGACCTTCTACAGTTTCTGGGAGAATTTGACGATGCCATTGAAGTACTTTTGCAGGCCCAAGGGCTTTACACCGATTTTGCCGAAATAGAATTTCGGTTAGGTGCTCTTTATATAGCCCAACATCAAATGATACAAGGTTTGCACTTTTTTGAAAAAGGATTAAAACTCAACTATGAGTTTCATAGAATAATTAAAACCTTATTCCCCTCTATCTTTAATTTAAAGTCGGTGCAACTATTAGTGGAAAAGTATAAAACCCAATAAAAATACTCTGTTTACCCATTTTTCCGTTAGATGCATCATTGGTCGGTTAATACGGTCAACACTCTGTATATGAGCAAAATATATAGTGTTCTTTTTGAGAGGGGGAATAGAAAAGAAAAGCAATCCGCTTTCACCCATATAATCTATTACGGGCTGAATCTGCTTAAAAATAAGCTGTTTTATTTTGTTGATAACCATACCTTTAAAATTGACTTTGTTGTTTTGTGAATAATCTGGATTAGTTTATTCAACTTGTATAACGAAGAGAGATTCTTATAAAAAGAATCAGGGTAGAATTGTCTAAATACTAAAATTGACAGATTATAAATTTCGCCACATAACTTATTTGGCTATCTTTGAAATTTATTTTTAAAATCGGGTAGGTAGGCCTAATTTTATAAACAAATTTGGTGATATGAAGCGAAGTCTTATAGATTATTTTTTAATTACTTTTAAGGGTATTGCCATGGGGGCAGCAGATGTGGTGCCGGGCGTTTCGGGTGGTACCATAGCATTTATTTCCGGAATTTATGAAGAGTTATTAGAAACCATAAATAGTGTTAATTTTCAGGCTTTAAAAACTTTAAAAAACAAAGGGTTAAAAGCGGCATGGAAAAGTATTAACGGCAATTTTTTGGCTGCATTGTTGTTGGGGATAGGCATCAGTATTTTGTCCTTGGCAAAACTGATTAGCTGGTTATTGGTAAATGAGCCGGTATTGTTGTGGTCTTTCTTTTTTGGCTTGGTTTTGGCCAGTGTATTTTTTGTTGGTAAACAAATACAGCATTGGAATGTTGTAAAGATTATTATGCTATTATTGGGGATGGGTTTGGCTTATTATATTACTATTTTACCACCTATGGGGGCTCATGCTACACCTTGGTGGTTTTTGTTCTTATCCGGGGCTTTGGCTATTTGTGCCATGATTTTACCTGGTATTTCCGGTAGTTTTATCTTGTTGTTATTAGGTGCTTACCAGCCGGTTATTGAAGCTATAGCCAATCGCGATTTTAAGACTTTGGCCATTGTAGCCATTGGCGGTGTAATAGGGTTACTCACTTTTTCGCGAATTTTAAAATGGCTGTTTGAGAAATATAGGAATGTAACCTTAGCGGTTCTCACCGGATTTATTGCCGGTTCACTTAATAAAATATGGCCATATAAAAAAGTGCTGGAATCTAAAATGATACATGGCAAACTGAAAATATTGAGAGAAGAAAGTATTTCACCTTTTGTCTATGAAGGAGATTCAAAGATAATATGGGCATTAGTTCTGGCTGTAATGGGCATATTGGTTATTTATTTGTTAGAAAAATTTTCTTCGGTTAGGGTGGCATAGTATGGCAAAAGAGCGGTCATTTTCAGATAAAATATTTCTCTTTATAAAAGGGTTAGCTATGGGGGCTGCCAATAAGGTTCCCGGAGTATCCGGCGGTATTGTGGCTTTGGTAACCGGTTTTTATGAAGAACTGATTTATTCTCTGCAAAAAATAAATACAAAAGCCTTTAAACTACTTATTAATCGTAGGTTTAAAAGTTTTTTTCAATATACCAATGCCCAATTTTTAGTTTTGGTTTTTGCCGGGAGTATTTTTAGTTATTTTAGTATTTCTCAAGTTTTAGACTTTTTTCTGGAACGCTATGAGCTTTATGTTTGGAGTGCGTTTTTTGGTATGATTATAGGGTCTGTTTATTATGTGGGCAAACAATTAGACGATTGGGATACTAAAAATGTCATTGGTGTTATCATTGGTACTTTAGTTGGTGTTTCCATCAGTTTTTTAAACCCTGCAAAAGAGAATGACAATTTACTTTTTGTATTTTTTTGTGGTATCATTGGCGTTTCCGGGATGACTTTGCCGGGCTTATCGGGTTCGTTTATTCTTATTTTATTGGGCAACTATGTCTTGTTGTTGGTGGATTCCGTAAATATGCTTTATCGTTCTATTATTGATGTTTTTAATGGTGATTTAGCTTTTTTAAAAGACCAAATCAGAATTCGGTATTTAAAAATAATAACCTCATTTACAGTGGGTTCTGCTTTTGGGCTTGTATTTACATCGCAATTGCTGGCCTATGTTTTAAAAAGATGGCATCAGTTGGTAATAGCCGTTATTATTGGGTTTATAAGTGGCTCTTTGGGAATAGTATGGCCTTGGAAAAGATCTATTTACAAATTGGAAAACGGAGTGGTGCAACTGGACTCAAAAGGTGAGAGGATTATTGAAAATTACCAACGGTTTATTCCGGATTTGGGTAATAACCAAACCTGGTTTGCTATTTTTTATATTTTAATAGGTGTGGGAATTATTCTAAGTATAGATTATTATGGAAAAAAACACAGAGAAAATAGTTAGTTTTGGATTAATAGGTAAAAATATTGAGTACTCTTTTTCCAGAAAGTATTTTACTGAAAAGTTTGAAAAGCAGAGGTTGAGCCATTGTAAATATTCCAATTTTGACTTAAAAGATATTAGCAATTTTAAAGATATTAATCTGGAGAATATAAAAGGGTTTAATGTTACCATCCCGTACAAAGAATCCATTATTGATTATTTAGATAAGTTGGATGCCAATGCTGCAAAAATAGGAGCAGTAAACACTATAAAGGTGGAAGATGATTACAGCCTTATAGGGTATAATACGGATGCTTACGGTTTTGAAACATCACTGATTCCGTTGTTAGAGGAATACCACACTCATGCTTTGATACTTGGTACGGGAGGGGCATCTAAAGCTGTTGCTTTTGTGTTTAACAAGCTTGGAATTTCCTTTAAAATGGTGTCCCGAAACCCAAAAAATGATAGCCAGATAGCTTACGAAGAGATAACTAAAGAGGTAATGGATAAGCATTTGATTATTGTCAATTGCACACCCTTGGGAACCTATCCGGATATAAAGAACAGGCCAAATCTTCCTTATAGTTGGATTACACATAAGCATCTCTTTTATGATTTAATTTACAATCCGGAAAAAACTACTTTTCTTTCACTGGCCAAAGCCAATGGTGCAGTTATCTGTAACGGCCTCAAAATGCTTGAATTACAAGCTGAAAAATCTTGGAAAATCTGGAATGCGTAGCAGATTATGCAACTTTTTGTGAATAATCCTATCTAAATTAGATAATATATATTCACGGTACTTACCCTTTTTTTAGTATCTTTATTCACTTTTAGTAAAAAGAGGAACTTAAACATTTATATATGTTAGACGATAAGGAAATACAAGAGGGGAATAATCTCTCAGAAGAAAAAATGCCTGATGCTGCGGCCAATTTAGAAGCACAACCGGTAGAAGAAAAAAATAATGAAAAGAATGTTTTGGATACGGAAAATAAAGATGTGTCCAAAGAGCAACAAGTAGAAGAATCGGTAAAAGAGGCTGAAATAAAAGAAGAAAAATCTAACAAAGCAACTGCGGAGGACAGTGATGCAGAAGTTGAAGCCAAAGAACCGGAAAGTGAAGAAAAAATGGTTGCTGAAAGAGATAATCTTGAAGTTACTTCAACATCAGCAGTTGATAAGAAAACAGATAAACCAAAAGATAAACCTACCGAGCCGTCTGTAAATTACAAAACCCTAAGCTTTGAGGAGCTAAACAAATATTTACAGAAATTGGTAAAATCTGATGATGTTGCAGGCGTAAAAGAGGAGGTAGATAAAATAAAACGGACTTTTAACAAAAAATATAAAGAGCTGCTGGCTGAAAAAAAAGCGGAATTTATAAAAGACAACGGTAATGAAATAGACTTTCATTATCGTGATAAAGAATACGGAAATTTTAAGGATTTATTGTTTGAATATAAAACCAAAAGGGATAGATTTTACAAACAGCAGGCACAAGAGCAGAAAGAGAATTTAGAAAAGCGGCTGGCCCTTATAGAAAAATTAAAAGAACTTATAGACAATGCAGAGCCGGATAATATGTATAATGACTACAAAGCCATTCAGGCAGAGTGGAAAACCATTGGTAAAATTCCGCATAATAAATACAATGATACCTGGCGAACCTATCACCATCACGTAGAGCGTTTTTATGATTTGCTGCACCTTAGCAATGATTTTAGGGATTTAGATTTTAAACATAATCTGGAAGGTAAGTTGCAACTCATAGAGCGGGCAAAAGGTCTGTTGGCCTATACAGATTTAAACAAAGCCTTTAACGAATTACAAGTCTTGCACCAGTTGTGGAAAGAAGATTACGGTCCGGTGGCAAGGGATAAAAGGGAGGAGATATGGGAAGAATTTAGTGAGATTACGAAACAGATTCACCATAAGCGTCATGAATATCAAAAAATTCTGGATAAAAAATATGAGGTAAACGCTGAAGCCAAAAGAGAAATCATTGGGCAAATAACCGGGCTAATCGGGGATGAAAATGAAGAATCTCACAAATACTGGCAGCAAAAAATTAAAGAGCTGGAAGCCCTGCGAAAAGAATTTTTCAAAATAGGCAAAGTACCCAGATACATGAACGAGCAGATATGGCAAGAGTTTAGAGCAGCTACACGAAATTTTAACAGAAGAAAAAACAAATATTACAAAAACTTAAAACACGAACAGTATAAAAATCTGGAGAAAAAACGGGAACTGATTAAAATAGCTCAGGAACATAAAGATAGCGATGATTTTGAAAAGACTACGGACTTAATGAAAAAAATTCAATCCGATTGGAAAAAAATAGGTCATGCCCCCAGAAAATACTCCGATAAAATATGGAAAGAATTTAAGTCGGCTTGTAACTATTATTTTGATCGGCTTCATGGGGTACAAGATCAGAATAACAAAGAACAAATAGCGGTTTTTGAAAAGAAAAAAGAACTCCTCGAAAATATAAAAAGTCAGGCAAAGAATACGGAAAAATTATCAGAGACACTTATAAATGCTTATTTGGACGACTGGCAGAAACTGGGCGTACTTACCGGTAGAATGCGGCATGTAGAAGTTAAGTTTAATAAGTTAATACAAAAGCTATATGAGAAATTAGACGTGGACAAAGAAACCGTTGAGATGCTCAAATTTAAAAATGTAATAAATAATTATATTGCCAATAACGATACCAAAAAATTAAATCACGAGCAACTTTTTATCCGCAGAAAAATTGATGAAATAACAAAGGAAGTCCAGCAATTAGAAAATAATATTTCCTTCTTTTCTAATGCTGATGATGACAATCCTCTTTTAAAAGGTGTGTATGAAAACATAGAAAACTATAATGAAGAATTAAAAATCTGGCAGAGTAAATTGGATTATTTAGTTGGGTTGAAGTATTAAATTATAGATTTTAAAAGTTATGTTTTTGCATACGTAGAGTTGTGAAAGGGTAATGCCATTTTTACCTCAAAATCACTCAATAAAATATGCCTTTTTTACGCCTTATCTATCACAAAAATTCATCATTTTATTTTTTGAGTAGAACTGGTATAAAGGTACGAGGTTGTTTAGAAGAAATTCTGTAAAGGTTTACCCATTAAAAGAAGTAGTACCAAGTCTAATATATTACTTAAACCGGACAAGTCTTAATCATTTCTATTGGAGAGCCCGAAATTATAATGAATAATATGCTAATTTAAATGAATAATTACTTTATAGAAAGTATATTTGCACCGGTTAATTTAAAGATAATTCTATGCGTAAACTCGGAATAATTCTGGTGTTTTTAATGGTGGCTTGTGCCAAGGATTCTGATAATTTAATGACGGTAAAGGGGTCGGTTAAAAATCTTAAGAAGGGTACATTGTATTTGCAAAAAGTGGTGGATAGTATACGTGTTTCAGTAGATTCCGTAAGATTGGAGGGAGGCGGTGATTTTATATTGACAGATGAGGTCGTCAGCCCTGAAATATATTTTGTTACCTTAGATAAATCTCCCGAGAAAACCATTTTATTTTTTGGAGAAGCAGGAGAAATTACCATTAATACAAAGTTGGACAGGTTTAACTTTTCTTCTGATATAAAAGGTTTGGCTAATCAGGAACTACTGGAAGAGTTCAATAATATGAGGTCAAAATTTAACAACAAACAATTAGATTTATTAAAAGCTGATTTTGAGGCCAGACGAGATTCTGATTCGCTACAGATGGATTCTATTACAAAACAAATGAATAGGCTTACTACAAATCGCTATCTATATACTACTAATTTTGCTTTGTTAAATTACGAACATGAAGTGGCTCCATACCTTGCCTTGTCAGAATTATTTAATGCCAATATAAAATTATTGGACACAATAAATAATTCGCTTTCGGAACCTGTGAAAAACTCCAAGTACGGGAAACAACTGGCTGATTATATTGAGCAGATTAAAGCGAACAATTAGTGTTCGGTTTTCAGTTTTAAGTACTGCTGCCAAATACAATACGGGTTGCTATTTTTAAAACCTATTGTCGCCATCCAGCAAATCTCCCAGGCCACCAAGAATACTGCCTTCGCCTCTATCCTTGCCACCGGTTTGAGGAGCGGAAGCTATTATTCTACCGGCTAATCGGCTAAAGGGTAAGGATTGAATAAATACCGTGCCGGGGCCTCGTAACGTTGCAAAAAACAGGCCTTCCCCTCCAAAAATCGTATTCTTTATACCGCCTACAAATTCTACATCATAATCTACTGTTTGGGTAAAACCGACTAAACATCCGGTATCTACTTTCAGCATTTCTCCGGCCTGTAATACTTTTTTTGCCGTTGTACCGCCACTGTGCATAAAAGCCATGCCGTCGCCTTCTAGTTTTTGCATGATAAAACCTTCGCCGCCAAAAAGGCCTCGTCCCAGTTTTTTTGAAAATTCTATCCCAATAGAAACCCCTTTTGCCGCACATAAAAAAGCATCTTTCTGGCAGATAAATTTCCCGTTGAATTCTGTTAAATCCAAAGGAATGATTTTTCCCGGATAGGGCGAAGCAAAAGCAACTTTTCGCTTTCCGGAATCCACGTTTAAAAATGCAGTCATAAATAGGCTTTCACCGGTTAACATGCGTTTGCCCGCAGAAAACAATTTACCCAATACACCTTTGGTTTGTCCGCTGCCGTCGCCAAAGATGGTGTCCATTTGTATGCCACTATTCATCATCATAAAGCTTCCGGCTTCCGCCACTACCGCTTCTTGCGGATCCAGTTCTATTTCTACATACTGCATTTCCTGTCCAAAAATTTCGTAGTCTATTTCGTGTGAAGTCATGGTGTTTAGTTATTAGGTTTATGGTTAATAGAAAATTATTAATAAGTTACCAGCCCATATTATTTATGTGGAACTGAACTGATTTGTTTTTATTGATATTGAAGTGGTTTAAAGTTAATCTATATTTATTCATCAATACCTTTGTTATGAGGGCTGAATATACGATAAAATAAGTGATTACGCAATAGAGACATATTTCTGCGGTATGGTGATAAAGTTAAAATAAGACCAACGAAATACCGCTGTGGTTCTGTAAGAAGGGTAATCGATTTCTAATAAATTTTTATTTACTTTCCTCTATTAAAGCAGACTCTACGGCGTTTTCAAATAATTCTGACAAACTTATTCCGGCTTTGCCCGCTTGCTTGGGGAGCAGGCTTTGGGCGGAGAGGCCGGGAACCGTATTAATTTCTAAGAAATGAGGTATATCATCAATAAAGATATATTCTGCTCTTGAAAAACCACTCATTTTTAGGGTTTTATATACTTTTAGAGCCATTTTATTTAGATTGTAAAGTTGTTTGGAGGAAATCCTTGCCGGCGTTAAGTTTTGAGGTTTTCCATGATATTTTGCTTCATAGTCAAAAAATACATTTTTGTCAACTACTATCTCTGTTGGGGGCAACACTTTTATTTCATCCTTATATTGAATTACGCCAATAGAAACTTCTGTACCATCTAAAAAAGATTCTATGAGGATTTCACTATCTTCTGTATGGGCTTTTTTTATGGCAGGAATAAGTTTATCTTTAGTAAACACTTTTGACATGCCCAAGCTAGACCCTCCATTGTTGGGTTTTACAAAACAAGGCAGTCCAACTTTATCAATAATATCATCCAAGTCAATCGGATTGCCTTCATTTAAGTAAACTGATTTAGCCATCGGGATGCCGTATTGGCGTAAGACACTCAGGGTGTCTCTTTTATTAAAAGTTAAGGCCATGGTGTACCACGAAGCAGAGGTGTGTTTAATGCCTAATAATTCAAAATAGGCCAGAATAACACCGTTTTCACCTGGATTTCCGTGAATGGCATTAAAAATACAGTCAAAAACTATCTTTTTTCCATTAATTTCGGTTGAGAAATCATGTTTGTTAACAGGATATTCATTTTTGTCATCATCCAGTACCACCCATTTCTCAGGTAGAATAAGAATACGATAAGTATTATATTTTTCTTTGCTTAGATTTTCATAGACTACTTGCCCACTTTTTAGCGAAATTTCGCATTCGGTGGAATAGCCACCCATTATTATCCCTATATTTTTTTTCATTTTGTAAGATGTATTAAACAAATGTAATCAAATTTAGCAATTTTAATTTTGATTTTTGCGTAAGTTTGTACCTGAAAATTACAGCTCTATGCAATTGTTAAATTATTTAAAGAGTAAAATGTTTATCCGCAATTTCATCCTTATGGTGATATTGGTGATTGTTGGTATATTTTTATTTAGGTCGTATTTGAATTACAGTACTCATCACGACCAGAGAATTATAGTGCCGGATTTGACCAAGATGTCACTGGCAGACGCAGAAAAAACCTTGTCCAATTTAGATTTGCGAATAGTGGTCATGGACTCAGCGAGTTTTAACCCTGAATATCCACCGAAATCTGTAATAGACCAGAATCCTGAACCGGGCGATTATGTAAAGCAAAACCGAAAGATATACTTGACGTTAAACCCTTCAAATTACAAGAAAATAGCCATTCCGGATGTGATAAACAAGACTAAACGTCAGGTAGAAACACATCTAAAATCTATAGGATTTAGAATAGGTAGGCCGGAATATATCCCGGATCTTGGAAGAGATGTAGTACGCGGGCTAAAGTTCCAAGGAAAATCTATAGCCGTAGGAGACATGATTCCTAAAAATTCTAAGATAGTACTGGTTTTGGGCGATGGCTCTTCTGTTGAAGATTAGAAGATGTGCTGTTTCATTTAAATAAATGATTAAAGTTGATAAAATTACATAAGAAATCCTGCCACAAGGAGAGGCGTTCCTTTTGTTAACTATTAACTTCTGTCTCAATATTATATTATGAATAATGAAATTGATAGTAGCTTGGAAAGCGAAAAAGACGATTTATATGAGCATTATAAATTTACGGCATCTGCAGGACAGGAACCCTTAAGGGTGGATAAATTTTTAATGAATTTTATAGAAAATGCTACGCGAAATAAAATTCAACAGGCTATAAAAGCGGGAAATGTGTTGGTTAATAACAGTGAGGTAAAAGCCAATCACAAGGTAAAACCAAAAGATGTGGTAAGAGTGGTTTTGGCACATCCGCCGCATGAAAATCTATTAGTGGCTGAAAACATTCCCTTAGATATTATTTACGAAGATGATGACCTTATAGTAGTAAATAAACCGGCAGGAATGGTGGTGCACCCCGGGCATGGAAACTATAGCGGTACTTTGGTAAACGGGCTGATTTATCATTTTGAAAACTTACCAAAAAATGCTAATGAACGGCCGGGGTTGGTACACCGTATAGACAAAGATACCAGTGGGCTTTTGGTGGTAGCTAAAAATGAATATGCCATGTCTCATCTGGCCAAACAATTTTATGACCGCACTACGGAACGAAAATATTATGCCTTGGTTTGGGGCGATATGATACAGGATAAAGGAACCATAGAAGGGCATTTGGGCAGAAGCCTTAAGAACAGGTTACAAATGGATGTTTTTCCGGATGGAGATTTTGGCAAGCCGGCTATTACACATTATCAGGTTATAGAACGGTTTGGTTATGTAACTTTGGTTCAGTGCCAATTAGAAACCGGAAGAACGCATCAGATTAGAGCTCACTTTAGATACATAGGTCATCCGTTGTTTAACGATGAACGATATGGTGGAGACAAGATTTTAAAAGGTACCACTTTTACCAAATACAAACAGTTTGTAGAAAATTGTTTTAAAATTTTGCCCCGGCAAGCCCTCCACGCCAAAACTTTGGGATTTATACAGCCGGTTACCAAACAGAAATTAGCTTTTGACTCCAACCTGCCCGAAGATATGCAATCAGCTATTAAAAAATGGCGAAAATATACGGTATATCGGAAAGGG
>PDWJ01004411.1_pt1 | contig 19873 bp, 15 predicted proteins | sample 1430881 | NCBI WGS metagenome assembly PDWJ01 (sample SAMN01162460, study PRJNA174530) | Oral metagenome, whole genome shotgun sequencing project. | biome: Marine environment; feature: Marine mammal; material: Swab sample of the gingival sulcus; isolation source: swab sample of gingival sulcus...
GGTAAATTCAACCGTAGGTCCGGCCATTTTCCTTAACAGTTTTTCCTGAGGGCCTGTGCCGGAAATAATTAAGCGGCGCTTCATCCGGTTACAGGCCTGGACGGCCAGATCGATCCGCTTATACGGTATAAAACGGGAAAGCAGATAGTAATAATCTCCAGGCTCCTGCCCGTCAGGAGAAGGAGTAAAGAAATCAGTTGAAACAGGCGGGTGCAGAACAGAAGCCTGGCGCCTGTAGGTTTTTTCTATTCGGCCGGCCACCTCCGTTGAATTCGCCAGAAAAAAATCAACCCTCTGTCCGGAAAGTGCGTCCCACTGACGAATACCGCTCATCCACCGTTTCATAAAGAAGCGCACCAGCGGACCCGACTCTGCCAAATATTCAGGATACAGATCCCAGGCGTAACGCATGGGTGTATGCACATAGCTGATATGCAGCGCCGAAGCAGGCGATAAAACCCCCTTGGCACAGGAAGAAGAACTCGAAAGGATCAAATCGTATTCCTGAAAATCAAATTCTTCAAAAGCCCGCGGCATAAATTTCAGCAGTTTCCGGTAATAACGCTGAACACCGGGAAGTTTCTGCAGAAAATGGCAATTTTCAATCCGGACATTTCATCAGTAAGCATTCTTATTCACAAAACCCCTTAAAACTGTCAGCAGCAGAATTTTCATATCCAGACCAAGGCTCCAGTTCTGTATGTAGTACAAATCGAATTCAATCCGTTTTTCCAGACTGGTGTTACCGCGCCAGCCGTTAACCTGGGCCCAGCCGGTAAGACCGGCCTTCATTTTATGCCGCAGCATGTATGCGGGTATTTCTTTGCGGAACTGCTCAACAAAAACCGGGCGTTCCGGCCTCGGGCCGACCAGAGACATATCTCCCTTCAGAATGTTCCAGAGCTGCGGCAGCTCATCCAGCGACGTTTTCCTGAGTACAGCCCCAAAAGGCGTAGCCCGCTTATCGGTTTTTGTATTCCATACAGCCCCCGATTCTTTTTCCGCGTCAACGGGCATGGAACGGAATTTCCACATGGTAAAAGACGAGCCCTCATAAGTAATACGCTCCTGCCCGTAAAAAACCGGCCCCGGAGAGGTTATCTTAATAATAAGGGCAATCAGTACCATTAAAGGCGAAAAAATAACAAGTCCCAGAAAGCTGCCCAGAATATCAACAAATCTCTTAAGCGACTCTTCCATTACAGACAGCCGGCTGCCGTTAAACTTTATGAGCGGAATACCATGAAAAGACTCAATGGTATATCCGATAAAGGTATTTTTAATATCCGGAAGAATCCATACCGGAATGGTTGTCCGGTTGTAATGCGCCAGATTATAATTCTGGGCATCGTAATGTTCGGCATTGTAGCCCATTATAATGGCATCAGGCTGACCGGAATTCTTCTGAGTGGGAATATCCTCAATTGAATTAATCCCGGAAATACCAAATTGTCCGCAAAGGCCTTCTGAATCCAGCCAGCCGGTAATACGCAGTCCCAGTTCCGGAGTTTGAATCAGCTGGGCGGCATAATCACGAATCTGCGGATTATTCCCCATCAGTACAATATGCTTCAGATTATGTCCTTTCCGGCGCTGCCGCAGCAAAGCCGCCCGGAAAATAAGCCGCTCCGTCAGGGAAAGAAGAACAAGAATAAAAGTAAAAATGAGCAGCATTATGCGGGAAAGCTTTGACGGATTAAAAAGATACAGCAGCAGAATAACAGTGGCCATTGTTTGAAAATGAGACTTGAGAACAGACAGTATTTCTTTATGCCACGAAAAATAACGCTGGGATGTATAAAGATTATTCTGGGAAAATATTAAATCCGAAAGAAACCCGACAAACAGCCCCAAAAGCAGGATTCCCCAATCAAGATGCTGAACGGGCATTCCCCGCATAAAATGAAAACGAACAAGATAAGCCGTTACCCATGCAATAAGAACCACCAGGAAATCCAGTATTCTGTAGACAAGCATAACGCGTGTAATGTGCAACGGATTTTTCAATACAAAACTCCAATAATACTCTTAGAAAAAGAGAGAGCTGGTTATGGTTATCTCCAGACTGTTAAAAATGTCCGACTTGTCAAAAGACCGGGGATCAATTCCAACAGACCCCACAGCCACCAGAGACGGCAAAACATCCAGGTACAGCACGAAATCAGCCCCAATACCAACATTGACATCCCGGCGGAAATCGAAGGAATCGTTCCCGTACGACAGTCCGACATCCACAAAGGGATGAACCTGGGCATCCCAAACTTTCTCAAAGCGCCAGAACTGAAAAGCCATACTGGCGTTAAAGATAAAACCGCCTTTACCGCTCATGGCGTTATTACGCACCCCCCGTATATACGAGGCAATATTACGGGGTTCATTCCACTGATAAAACGCGTAAGAGCGGGTGTAAAAGTTAAACCGCTTCCAGAAAGGCACATAATACCGTGCGGAGACATCGACAGAAGGTATAAAGAAAAAACCGCCATTACCGCCCATTCGGTAACGGTTTGAAACACTCACCGAAAAACCGCGTCTGAAGTTCTGCTCCCACTTCACCGAGCCGTAAGAAAGGGCATGACTCAATTCAACCGAATAAGGCTGCTGAAAGTTCGGGCCCAAATTTCCCCTGTAGTTAAAATTACACTCCATTCCCAGACCGACACCGTACGAGGCCTTCGGGAAAACCGGAAAGGACATATTGGCACCGGTCCCCGCGGAGTAATAGGAATAATCGTAGGAATTTGCAGGAGTTACTTCATCAATAAACTCCTTCTCGTTGTAGGAAAAGTCCATGTAGCCCGAAAGAAAAAAGCCCTTCGGCAGACGTATACCGGAAATGGCAGGATGAATATACCACTGACCTGTTTCTATTTTATCCGTATCGGAATTTTTCCGGAAATCCACGGCCATACCCAGATAGAGATCGGTCAGGGTGCCCAGAAAGTTGTTCCAGTAGTTTTTAACGCCCAGTCTGAGCCCGGTATTGGAGTCGTATTTAGGATAGGGAATGGCATAAAATGACACAGCATCAACAATTGTAAAAACAGCTGTGTAATACTGTTTTCCTTCCGTTAAACTGCCGGGAACCAGCTCATATTCCACCGATTTAAACACCCGGCGGTTCATCAGACTCTGTTTCTGATCATCAAGAACCTTAATTAAAGCTTCCAGCGAAACAAACTCATCGCCTTCCTTCACCAGTGCCAGAGCACGCAGGGCGGAATCTTTAGTTGTTCCGTCCACACGGTATTCAATACTTTGAAGAACACAAGGCTGTGCTGTTTGAGAATTCCCGTACACAAAACACAGCGGGAAAAACATAATAAAAAAAAACATCAAAAGAGTTATAACAGGCTTCATTTCCATACAATATAAAACCTATGTCTTTTTCCCTCAAGCATAAAGTAACGTTTATACGTCTTTACAAGGACAAATTGTCATAGGTATTGTGTTGTAAACAGCTCAGAGGGGGTTTTTGTGAAAGAAGTAATTAAGGGAATAGTTTTCATTCTGCTGTTCTGTTTTGCTGCATCAGCAGCCATGGCGCAGAGCCATAATGCCATACCGGTCGAGCAGGAAGCTCTTTACGATTTTCTGGACATGGCGCAGCTGCGCAATCTTATTCCGGTTATTCCGGCTGCCCGCCCCTATCCGCGCTCCATGATTGCCCAAAGCCTGAAGGAACTCAACACACACCGCGGCTCCTTAAGTGTTCATGAACAGGCCGTACTTGATGATTACATGGCCCGGTTTGTCGAGTACAAGGACAAACCGTTTAATCAGGACGGCAATTTCCGCTTTCCAAATGATTCCTTTCCCGTAACACTGGGAGGGTATGTCGGCGGTGTTGTCAGTACGGATATGGGCCATTTCAAAAAGCGCTTTAACGGTGCTGCATACGCGGGGCTCTATGCGTTTGGCGATATGGGAAAGTATGTATCCTGGGGACTGGATTTCAACGGCAGCGCTCATTTATGCGACAATTACCCCACAACTTCCAGCTACGGCCCGGAAGGCTGGGAACCCTACACCTATACAAAAACCTGGGACGGCGGCCTTCATCCGCTGGCCACACTCAGCCAGTTCTGGCAAATGCCTGTAGACTTGGCATTTGGCTACCGAATTTATCCGGAACTGGCCGCCAGCTTCTGGAACAACCGGGTAAACCTCCGTTTTGCCCGTATGCGCCACAGCTGGGGTGTGGGCGAAGGGAGCCTCCACCTGAACGCGAATGCGCTCCCGTTTTTTGCTCTGGAAACCTCATTTACACCCATCCGCTGGCTCTCCATATCGGCTTTAACCGGAGTACTGGAATACGGAGAACAGTTCCGCACCTATGCTGATTACGGTATTAAATCAACATCCAGAGAGCAGCAGAATATGTTTTCCATAATGCAGGTGGAAGCCTACCCCTTCCCCTGGCTGTATTTATCCTTTTTTGACGCGGCCGTGTATCTGAAACGTCCTGAACCGGCCTATCTGTTTCCCTTTATGAGCCGTTTTCTGGCCCAGAACAACATTGGAGATTATGACAACCTTATGATGGGAGGAAGCCTGGCGCTCTCATGGCCGGGACTGCTGCGCGGCTATTTCTCGGTATTCCTGGATGAAGCCCGCTTTAACAGCCCCGACTTCCTGCACAACCCGGCCAACATGTACAGTCTTCAAACCGGAATTCAGGCTCCCATCCCCGGACTTCCCTGGTCGAAACTCACTTTCCAGTACACCCGAATTGAACCCTTTACCTACACGCACTACTACCTGAAAAACGCTCCCGGATACACCCCTCCGGACAGCAATGGCGACGGACATCCCGACTACGCCATGGATACCGGATACATGAACGGCGGAGAAAGCCTGGGCTACGGACTGGAGCCCAACTCCGACGAATTCCTGCTCCAGGTAAAAAGCCAGTTCCGCCGGGGAATTAACCTGCACGGACACTACAGGCTGATCCGCCACGGTTATCCGGGCAGTGTGCGGGGAAGCACTTTTGAAGCCTGGGGATTTGATCCCGCTGATCCTTCCATTACCCCTGACCTGGACCCCGACGGCGCTTACTACGATGGAAACAAAAAGTACTTTTTAAAAGACGGAGTTTACGAGTGGTACCACATCGTATCCATGGGCGCCACTCTGGATACCCGGCGCTGGAATGAGTCGGTTCAGTTCGGTCTGGATTACTCCCTGGTGTTTCTCTACTACACAAACTACGCCAGTAACGGCCATTACAAACCGCTGAACACAGGCGCCTTTACCAATCAGGTGCGGAATATTGTTACCTTCTCGGCCAGCATATCACCCTGGTAAGAGCAGAGAATGAAAACCTCTACGGAGAACATACGGCGCAACCGCTACAGTTTCGGGCTGGGAACCATAGGACGGGACATGGTTTACAGCCTTATAAGCATGTACCTGATGTTTTATCTCACCGACATACTGCAGCTTTCCAACGCCGTACTCTGGTGGATAACATTTATTATTATGGCCGCCCGCATATTCGACGCCCTCAACGACCCTGTAATGGGAACCATTGTCGACAACACCCGCACCCGTTTTGGAAAGTTCAAACCCTGGATAGCCCTGGGCGCCCTGCTCTCAGGTATTTTTACTGTTCTGCTTTTTACAGATTTCGGACTTTCCGGCCGGGCCTATATTGCTGTATTTGCCGTTTTTTACCTGCTGTGGGGCATCAGCTTCACAGCCAATGACATTGCCTACTGGTCCATGCTCCCGGCTCTGTCATTTGAGCAGAAAGAACGGGAAAAGATCGGTTCTTTTGCCCGCATCTGCGCCAACGCAGGACTGTTTCTGGTGGTTGGTCTTATTGTCCCTGTTACTTCCGCGCTGGGGAAGCTGCTGGGCAGCATGAAAAGCGCTTACTTCGTTTTTTCGCTGGCTCTTGTAGGTATAATGTGGCTGTCGCAGAGTATTACCCTTTTTGGCGTTAAGCCCCCTCCTGCCCCGGGAAAGAATTCCGCCGGGCATACAACTCTGAAGGGCATGATCCGCGCCATTTTCGGTAACGACCAGCTCCTGTTTACGGCGGTTTCCATGGCGCTTTTTATGATCGGCTACGTAACCACCACCAGCTTTGGACTGTATTTTTTCAAATACGCCTACGGCAACGAAGACATGTACTCGGTTTTTGCCGTTATACTGGGCGTTTCCCAGATTGCAATGAACATGCTCTGGATAGGGGCCGCCGGAATACTACTGTTTGTCGGCCAGGCATTTATACAGCTTTTAATGCTCATGTTCCTGGCAGACACGGTGGAATACGGTCAGTGGAAACTGGGTAAGCGCAACGAAAGCGTTACATTTGCCCTTCAGCCCTTTATTAACAAAATGGGCGGGGCCATTGCCAGCGGAGTTGTCGGTATTGTGGTTATAATATCGGGCATTAACGATGCCCAAAGCGCCTCCGATGTTACCCCCGAAGGTCTGCTTATAATGAAGTCGGCCATGCTGTTTCTGCCTCTGCTTTTTATTCTGGCCGGTTACTTCATTTACAGGGCTAAATACAAAATTGACGAAGATTATTTTCAGCAGATAGTGAGCGAGCTGGAAAACAGCACCTGAAAAAAGTTGTTTATTTTTGGCATCCAATTACTCCAAGCAGTCTGGCACACTACAGCCCGGACAGACATAATGGAAATAATTCCTTTACCAAAAATAAATTAAAATAAAATTCAGCAGAAAAAGAAGTGTACGGAAGTGAATAATTAACGGCTGTCCCGCCGGTTCCGGCTGTCAGTATTACCGGAAAAAGGAATAAAAACAGCTGGAATACAAACTTTCTTCAAAAGTAGATATTGATTCAAATAAAATATAATGTATAATCAAATAAAATCATTATATCTTTCGATTAGAACACTACAGAAAGGAGATTTTACCCGGAGTTATGACAGTCTTACTGATAAGTTCTTCAACAAAGAGTCTCATCCATGGCTGATAAGATACTCTGCGGTGTTGACCTTGGCGGCACCAAACTGTCTATAGGGCTGTTTTCTCTCAAAGCAGAACTTGTTTCTGAATGTACCGTAACGGATCATACAGCTCTCAGCGGCGACGAAACCGTACATTATACGGCTGAACTTGTAAAATCACTGCTCAAAAAAGAAGGAAAGCAATTTTCTGATTTAACCGGTGTAGGCGTAGGCGTTGCCGGACATATCAACTTCCAGGAAGGACTTATTATTACCAGCAGCAATTTCCCTGGAACTTACAGGAATTATCCTTTCAAAAACAAACTTCAACAGCTGCTCGATGCACCGGTTTTTCTGGATAATGACGCCAATGCCCAGGCTTTTGGCGAATATCTCTTTGGAGCCGGGCAGGGCCGGGATAACATGGTATTTCTTACTGTGAGTACCGGCGTAGGCTCCGGTATTATAGTTAAAGGCAAATTACTCCATGGCCATTCCGGATTTGCAGGGGAAATAGGTCATACAATAGTAAAACCTGAAAGCAGAATACGCTGCACGTGCGGAAATTACGGGTGTCTTATGGCTTTGTGCGGCACACTGGGTTTCTCGGACAGATATAAGTACTGCCTGCAAGACGGTATGGAGTCAAATCTCGGCATAAAAGCTGAGAATGTCCCGCATATTGACGGCAAGTTTCTGGAACAGGGACTGAAAGCCGGAGACAAAATATCCCGGCAGATATTTGAAGAAACGGCAAATTATATTGGCATTGGCATTTACAACATATATCAAACGCTCAATCCCCAGACCGTAGTTCTTGGAGGAGGATTAATGAAACTGGGGAATGAGTTTTTCAATATTATAGAATCCCGGTTTGAGTCTCTGGTTCAGAATATGGTCTGGGACAAACTTGAAATTGTCCCTGCCTCACTGGGTGTCCTTTCCGGCATGCTGGGCGCTGCTGCCCTGACCCTGGGAAAATGAATAATTAAAACCCTATAAGGTGGTATTTTATGGATAAAACTGACGCCATTCTTTCTATAAGGGAAGTAAGCAAGTCTTTTCCTGGAGTTAAAGCTTTAAACAAAGTATCCATTGATGTTCAACGAGGCTCAATACACGGAATAGTTGGTGAAAACGGTGCCGGGAAATCGACACTTATGAAAATTCTTTCCGGTGTATACAAAAGAGATTCAGGAACTATTATTTTTGACGGAGAAGAAATAGGTTCAACCACTCCCCGCCATGCAATGGAGATGGGCTTAAGTATTATCTACCAGGAGCTTAATCTGGTTAACACCATGACCGTGGGCGAAAACATTTTCCTGGGCCGTTTCCGCAGCATGAAGGGAATGAAAAATATTCATAATACTGCCAGAAAAATTCTGGACGACATTGGTTCAAACATCAGCACCTATACTCTGGTAGATGATTTAAGTGTTTCCCATAAACAAATGGTGGAAATTGCCAAGGCTCTCTCTTTTGATTCCAAACTGATAATAATGGATGAGCCCAGCAGCAGCCTTACCCAGGATGAAATGAAAGAGCTGGCAAAAATTATTCACCATCTGAAGAACGAAGGTCTTTCCATTATTTACATCAGTCACAAGCTGGATGAAATTCTCGATTTCTGCGACACAGTAACGGTAATGCGTGACGGAACTGTCATTGCAACGAACCCTATCAGCCAGATAACCCGCAAAAAAATGATTTCCCAGATGGTAGGCAGATCTTTTGAGAAGGAATTTCCTGAACGTCCCCGCTGTACCGGAAAGACCATACTTAAAATAAAAAACCTCAACACCCTCAAGCTCAATGATATTTCATTTGAACTCAAAAAAGGTGAAATTCTGGGACTTGTCGGTTTGGTAGGAGCGGGGCGTACAGAAATTGTCCGGGCAATTTTCGGCGCAGACAAGGTTCATGGCCATGAAATTCAAATGGAAGGCCAAACTCTGCAGATTAGAAAGCCTGCCGATGCCATGAAAAAGGGCATTTGCCTGGTACCTGAAGACAGAAAACAGCAAGGGCTTATCTTACCCTTCTCGGTAGAATCCAACATATCCATTGCAAGTCTTAACAAGATTTTTGTTCACGGCTTTCTTGACAAATCTATTGAGAAGGAAATTGCAGATAAACATGTCAAAAGCCTCGGGGTTAAAACACCTTCAATAAAGACACAGATAGAATACCTCTCCGGAGGGAATCAACAGAAATGCATTGTCGGCAGGTGGATGGAACTCAACCCTAAGGTGCTTATTATGGACGAACCCACCCGGGGCATAGATGTGGGCGCGAAATATGAAATCTATCTGTTAATGAAGCAAATAGCCGAAAACGGAGGCTCCATTATTCTTATATCGTCCGAACTTCCGGAGGTTCTCAGTATGAGTAACAGGGTATTAACAATCTGTGATGGACGTATTACGGGGGAATTCAACCCGGAGGAATCATCCGCTAATGAAATTATGGATAAAGCTTTCGCTTTTTCAGGGCAAGACAATTAATTATGAAAGAAAAACAACTGCAGAAATTCAAGCCTGATTACAGGAATCTCTTTCAGAAACATCTGGTTCTGGTTCTTATAGGATTATTGATTCTTGTAACCATCATTGTTGAGCCGAAGTTCTTTACTCTCGGCAATTTCACCAACATAATGCGCCAGTTCGGTCCGCTGATAATGCTTGCAATGGGCATGACCTTTGTCATTATCGGAGGATTTATAGACCTCTCCGTAGCAGGCATTATGTCGCTTACAGCGGTAATAACACTCTCGTTAATTGAACCGCTGGGACAGGTTCCGGCCTTAATTGCCGGACTGCTGATTGGAACTGCCGCGGGCTTTTTGAACAGCCTTATTATGCTTTCCAGCGGCGCCCTTACTCAGGCTGAAGGGCTGTTTATCAGCTATGGAATGAGCATTGTTTACGGAGGAACAGCTCTGTTGTACACCGGCGGTGTAACAAAACATATGAGCTACATTACGGTTAACTATTCCCTGTTTACTGCCATTGGTACCGGAACCGTAGGTGTATTTTCCGTATCATTTCTGATTTTCCTGGGCTTTCTGGCAATTCTCTACATTTTTCAGAACAAAACCTACATGGGGCGTGCCATCAGTCTTGTAGGCGGCAACAAGGTAGCGGCCAGACTGGCCGGAGTTCCCATAGGTAAAAGCATAATGATGATTTATACCATCTCCGGTTTTATGGCAGCTGCCGGAGCTATTGTTCTGTTCTCAAGAGTAACCACGGCCTCTCCGGTTCTTGGACGGGGTTTCGACCTGAATGCCATTCTTGCGGTTGTTGTAGGCGGAACTTCATTGAGCGGAGGAAAAGGAAATGTTCTTCGTACAGTTGTTGGAACCATGCTTGTTATTCTACTGGCTAACTGCATGAATCTTTTGGGCGTAACAGTTTACATGCAAAATGTAATGAAAGGCCTTATTCTGATGCTGGCCATATGGCTGGACAGCCGGAAAGGAATATAATTATGAAGAAAATTCAGTTACTGAAAATGGCCACCCGCCAAAAAGCCTTATTGACAGTACTGGCAATATTCTGCCTTATGCTGTTCTTCAAAACCAACTTTTTTACGGCTTTTAATCTTCTGGACATGCTCAACTCAGCCTCCATTCTAATGATTGTAGCCTTTGGACTGACCATGGTTATTATAGCCGGCGGCATTGACCTTTCAGTCGGCGGAACCCTGGTTGTGGCCGGAATATTAACCATTCAGCTGATGGATTACATGCCTCTGGGGCTGGCAATTATCCTCGCAATGCTTTCAGGTGTCCTTATTGGAGCAATAAACGGTTACCTGGCTGTTTATCAGAAAACAGAACCTCTTATCATAACCCTGGGTATGGGCCTGGTACTCACGGGTGTTGGGCAGCAGCTGACAGACGCACATCCCATTTCGGCAAAGGGAATGGAGTTCATGATGATCAGTAACGGCTACTTTTTTGGCAAGATACCCAATCTGGTAGTTTTTATGCTTGCAGTTCTTGTTATATTTTATGCCATTTTAAACTACAGCGGTTTCGGCCGTAACTGCTATGCCATTGGAGGCAATTACGACGTTGCTGAATATTCGGGTATCAATGTAAAACGTGTTAAAGCGGCAACATATGTTCTGAGCGGTCTTACCGCTGCCCTTGGCGGCATACTGCTTTCCTCAAAACTGAATTCCGGCTCATCCATATATGGAGAAACAACGGCACTGACAGTTATCAGCGCGGTTGTTGTAGGAGGAACATCTCTGGCTGGAGGTACAGGCGGTGTATTTCAGACATTTATGGGCCTTTTGGTATTTGCGGTAATGGAAAACGCCATGAACATGCTGGGAATTGACGCCTACGTGCAGATGATTCTCCGCGGTCTGGTCATTGTTACCATTCTGTATCTTGACAGCTACAGCCGCAAAAGAAAAAGGGAAACTGTTTAGTTATTTTAACCTTTTGGTTAATAAAATATGGAATCTTAAGGAGGAGACCATGAAGAAAAAATTATTGACGGTTGTATTTGCTGTACTCCTGGCAGGAACAGCAACTGTGGCATTTGCGAACGGTGGAGCGGAGGGAAACTCTGACGGAGCCCTGCCGAAGGTAGGATTCCTGCCCGGTGATATGGCTAATGAATCACAGGCTTTCTCTGCTAAAATGTTTAAGAAATACGCCGCCGATTACGGCTTTGAAGTTGTAATACTGGATGGAAAAGGCGATGCCCAGGTTCAGGCACAGGTTGTGACAAATGCCATTGCCCAGAATCTTAAAGCTATCTTTGTTAATCCCAACGATGTTAATTCCATTATTCCAAGCCTTATGCAGGCAAAAAAAGCCGGATTAATTGTAGGAATGTTCTCTTCAGATGTTCCGAAAGAAAGTGCCTCGGCTCGTGACTTCTTTGTGGGAGTAAACGATAATATGGCTGGAGAAGCTGCCGGCGATGCTTTTATAAATAAATTTCCCAACGGCGCAAAAATTGTTGAGATAGGCGGCCAGGCTGGACATGATGCCCAGATAAAACGCCATGACGGATTCAATAAGCAGATAAAAGGAACATCTCTGGAAGTTATTGACTACAAAGCCACCCAGCAGTGGGCCACCGATCAGGCTATGGCCATTATGGAAGACATGATAACAAAACACGGCGATACCATTCAGGGTGTTTTCTGTCACTGGGACAACGGCGCAACCGGTGTCATAAGCGCACTTGATGCCGCTGGCATGAAAGATGTATTCATTGTTGGAGTAGACGGAAACAGGGCCGGCTTTGACCAGGTCAGAGAAGGTAAGCAAAGTGTTACCATTATGCAGAACTTTGAAAATATGGCGAAGAAAACACTTGGGTTTACCCGGGATATTCTGGATGGCAAAACAATAGAACCTGTTAATTTCATTCCTCTGGACATTGTCAACCTCGATAATATTGACAATTTTACTGCTCCGGAATGGTAATGAAACCATAAACCAAACCATTAAGGTATTACGGGGCTGTTGCAAAAATCTGAAAAGATTTGACCAACAGCCCTTTTTTCAGGCTGTCAGGCTGTCAGGCATCCAGCGGCAGAATGCGGCAGCCGCTTTTACCGGCAAGATGCTGCAGTTCTTCAAATTTCTCAGCGGGAAGAGCCGAGAAAGTATCGGAGAACCTGTAAGGAAGCCCCAAGGCCCTGTATTTTGACTCAGCAAGCGGGTTGAAATTCAAAAGTTCCAGGGAAATATTACCCGGCAGATCCGCAACAAATTGAGAAACACCAGTAACATTTTCCCTGGAATCAGTAATACCGGGTATAAGAGGCAGACGGACAAGCAAGTCCTGACCGGTGGAAGCAACATATTTCAGGTTTTCAAGAATTATCTTATTATCAACACCGGTGTATTTTTTGTGATTATCCCCGTCAAGCAGCTTCAAGTCCGCCATAATAAGATCAACAAGAGGAAGAACATCCGTAACAGTTTTCTGAGCGGCATAAAGCGTTGTTTCCAGGGCAGTATGTGCGTTTCTCAATTTACAAAGCCTGAAAACTTCTTTTACAAAATGAGCATGAACCAGAGGCTCTCCTCCGGAAAGCGTTACACCTCCTCCGGAAGTTTTATAAAAAACTTCATCCCTCAGCAGTTCTTCAGCCAGTTCCTCCGGAGAATAGTCATGACTGTCCCAGTGAAGGGAGCCTCCATAATTCCAAAGCGTGCGCTCAAAGTTTATACCTTCCGGATTCTGGCACCATACACAGGCCAGCGGACACCCTTTCAGAAAAGCTGTTGTCCGTATGCCCGGCCCGTCATGGAGCGCATAACGTTTAATATCGAATACAAGAACTCTGTTTTTGGAAATCATTTGAATATTCTGTTTATGCCAGTGACAATAATATCTGTAGCAGTCTGGTTAAGGTAACCATATTTCATTACTTCACGTTCCCTCTGCCATACACGGTTTCAGTCTACCGTCTTGCATTTGAAACCATTTTACAAATCATATAGAAGCCCAACAAGTGAATTTTGAAAAAAAATCATAAAAAACCGCAAAAAACCTCTTGCCAGCGCTTTCATTTGTAAGTAGAGTATATTTGATCTGAAAAAAACAGGGGGCCAAAAATGGCACAAATAACAGTTACCGGCTATACTTCCCGCATTCAAAATTTAAGAGAAGAAGTTCTTCAAGCCAAATCAACCATCTGCCTGGACAGAGCCAGATGCTATACTGAAGTTTATAAAAATCATCCGGAACAGCCGGTAATAATACGGCGCGCCCAGGCCCTCTCCAAAACACTTAGAACAATGAAAATTTTCCTGGAAGAGGGCACTTTACTGGCAGGGAATCAATCATCATCGCTGAGAGCGGCTCCCATATTCCCGGAATACGCGGTTGAGTGGATTGAAAAAGAAATTGATGAGTTTGAAAAACGTCCCGGAGATATTTTCTATCCTTCGCAGCAGACAAAACAGGAATTGCTTGAAATTTGCGCCTGGTGGAAAGGCCAAACAACCCTGGACAAGGGACGTGCTCAAATGCAGCCCCTCCACCAGATGATACATGAAACCGGAATTATCCGCGCAGAGGGCAACCTTACATCCGGTGATGCTCATATTGCCGTGGATAACCGGCAGATTCTGTCAAAAGGTATTGGCTTTTTTGTTGAGAAAGTGAAAAAATTGCGGAAGGAATGTAATGTAACCAGTCTTGCCGATCTCAAAAAAAGTCAATTTTATGAAGCTGTTCTGCTTACACTCGAAGCCTTTCAGGGTTTTATTCTCCGCTATGCCGATCTGGCAGCCGAGAAAGCAGCCATTACCGAAGATAAAAAACAGGAAGAAGAACTGCTGGAAATAGAACGGATATGCCGCAAAATTTTCCAGGATCCTCCTGAAAGTTTTCATGAAGCCGTGCAGCTTACCTGGTTTCTGCATGTAGTACTGCAAATAGAAAGCAACGGCCACTCCCTTTCTTTAGGGCGGCTGGACCAATACCTCTACCCCTATTACCAGAACGATATTGACTGCGGAAAAATAGACCAGTCTTCAGCCATGGAACTGCTGGAGAATCTCTGGATAAAACTCATGTCAGTTCATAAAATCCGTTCCTGGTCTCATACCAGGTTCTCGGCCGGCAGCCCCCTGTATCAGAATGTAACCATAGGCGGGAAAAATATTGACGGCAGTGATTCGGTAAACGACTTGAGCTTTCTTATCCTGCATTCTGTAGGAGAAACCCGGCTGACCCAGCCCAATCTGTCTGTCCGTTTCCATAAAGATCTTTCTGATGAATTTTTAACAAGCTGTCTGGATGTTATACGGCTGGGCTTCGGAATGCCCGCCTTTAATAATGATGAAGTGGTTATTCCCGCCTTTATGGATTTGGGCGTGGAAGAAGCTGATGCATACGATTACTCGGCAATTGGCTGCATTGAGGTTGCTGTTCCCGGGAAATGGGGTTATCGCTGTACAGGAAAGCATTTTCTGAACTTTATGCGTATTTTCATGGCCGCTCTTAATAACGGTACGGATACGGAGTCTCAAAGAACATTCTTCCCCGGAAACGGAACTCTTGCTGATTTCAAAGACTATAACGACCTTCTCAAGGCATGGGATATTCAGGTGCGCCAATACGCCAGGGCGGGAATTGCCATAGACACAGCTATTGATGTGGTACTGGAAGAAGAAGCGCCCGACATTCTCTGCTCCACATTTGTGGACAACTGCCTTGAAAGAGGTAAAACCATTCACGAAGGCGGTTCCAAATACGACTTTGTTTCCGGACTGCAGGTAGGAATTGCCAATCTTGGTGATTCTCTTGCGGCAGTTAAGAAATTTGTTTTTGACGAAAAATCCATTAAACCTGAAGAATTAATGGAAGCATTAAACACAAACTTTCAAACTCCCGAAGGGCAGCAAATCCGAAACCGCCTTATTTATGAAGCACCTAAATACGGTAATGACGATGACACTGTAGACCTTCTTCTTGCGGAGGCCTACAACTCCTACATTGACGAAATTCAAAACTATCGGACAATCCGGGAAGGACGCGGTCCCATCGGATGCAGATATTACGCAGGTACTTCAAGCATATCCGGCAATGTGCCGGCAGGCTCAATTGTTCCCGCAACTCCCGATGGCCGCCTGGCTTACACACCACTGGCAGAAGGAGCTTCTCCCAGTGCGGGAATGGACACCAGCGGCCCTACGGCGGTATTCCAGTCAATTGCAAAACTTCCTACAAACAAAATTCTGGGCGGTGTTCTGCTGAACCAGAAAATTAACCCTGCCCTTTTTGATGAGGCGGGTAATAAACCAAAACTGGTAGGACTGATCAGGGCTTTCTTCGCGGAACTCAAGGGATGGCATGTACAGTACAATGTTGTATCAAGGGAAACTCTTATTAAAGCCAAAGAGAATCCTGTCGAATACAGAGATCTGGTAGTAAGGGTAGCCGGTTACTCGGCATTTTTCACCACACTGTCTCCCGAAATGCAGAATAATATAATTGAGAGAACCGAACAAAGCATATAAGAGTAAGACAGACGGGAGTAAAGGAAATCAATTGGCAATAATAACAGTCATTCCTGTTTTTTCCAATTGTTCCTTTACTCCTTCAGGAATTCCCGAGTCGGTAATAAGATAATCCACATCAGACAAATTACATATTTTTGACATTGCCGTTTTGCCTATTTTCTTTGAGTCGCTGAGAATAAAAACCTGAGGGCTTTTCTTTACCACCTCAGAAGATATTTCAGTACGAAGCATATCGGAACCGGTTATTCCGTTTTCAAGAGATATGCCGTCCACACCCAGAAAAGCCTTAGTAAAATTGATAGTATTCAATCCCATTTGGGCCAAAGTGCCAACAACACATTCTGACTGATGCTGAAATATGCCGCCGAGAAGAACCACATTCATTTCAGACTCTTTAAGCATGCGCGTAATAAAAACATTGTTGGTAATAACTGAAAGACTCAATTCATCGGGCAGACATCTGGCAAACAAGGCGTTGACAGAACCAGCCTCAATAAAAATAGTTTCTCCTGTACTGACAAGTTTTGCGGCCTGCTCCGCTATGGCCTTTTTGGCTTCATAATTAATACTCAAACGGTGAGATATTTCATCTTCACTCTGAATAAGTGCGCCGCCATGAACCCTGCGAATAAAGCCCTGCTCCTGAAGCAAAGCCAGATCCTGCCTTATGGTAACACCGCTGACACCCAGTAATTCAGTTAATTCATGAACCTTAATTTCATGTTTACTGGCGATATAATTCAAGATTTGCTGTTGTCGTTTGTTCATTGTTATGCCCGGATAATAATACCAGCATAAGCTTAATGTGTATACTGACAGAACTTCCCAGGCCGGCAGGAAGTACGCAATTTCCATAATCCGCCGGCAGTTCCAGGCCGATAAAGAACTATGAAACTGAAATACAACGCGCCGGCCACCCTTACTTTTGCCCTTATTTCGGCTGTGGTGCTCCTTACTGATCAGTACATTATGCCCGGGTTCATTGAAGCCCTCTTTACCGCTGAAGGTTCGGCCACTTTCCGTCTGGACGACATACCGGCCTATATCCGCATGTTCACCCACATTTTCGGGCATGCCGGATGGGACCACCTGCTTTCCAATTTAACCTTGATTTTGCTGCTGGGCCCCATTCTGGAAGAAAAATACGGAACAAAACCTGTGGCCTGGATGATTGTGGTAACCGCGCTGGTCAACGGCCTGGTTAACGCGTTTTTCTTTGAGGCCGCGCTGATGGGATCGAGCGGTGTGGCGTTCATGATGATTCTGCTGGTCAGCTTTGCCAATATCAAGGCCGGAGAATTCCCCCTTACAGCCATTCTTGTAGTAGGTCTGTACCTGGTTAAAGAAATTCTTGCCATTTTCCGTTACGACGATGTTTCCCAGGTTTCCCACATTATCGGGGCGGCCTGCGGTGCCGTATTCGGTTTTGCCCGTACCGTTTCAGCGCGCTCCAGGGGAACTGCGGCGCCCTTACCGGCCGGTACAGGCGGACAAACCATAGTCAATTAACTACAGGCGGCTGTTTATTGCGGCTGATTCATTCTGCAGATCGGCTTTGAGCATAACCAGATATTTCCGGAAAGCCAGCAGCTTGTCCGTTTTGGCCAGCTCTTTGGGATCTTTGGGAATGGCCCGTTTTGAATATAAAAATGAGCGAACCTTATTATGCACATCGTACAGCCTTTCCCAGGCAACCTCTCCGCTGCTGTCCCGTATAACAGTATTAATTTTTAATTCAGTGTTGGTGGCATAAACAGGAACTCCGAAAAAATTAAAGAAAAATCCTGTCGAATAAGAAAAAATAATACCAAACATACCCATTTCATGCTCGGAAAACTTTATTTGCAGTTCAATTTCACCCTTCGGCTCACCCTGAAGAGAACAGATATTCGGCAGCTCACTGGCAAACAGCTCCCGCATGTAATCCTGATCCGTTTTGTAATTAATACCGCCTGTTACTTTCAGCGTTTCAGGACTTATTGCAAGATGCTCCAGCCTGGGATTAACGCTTTCTTTACCCGGCAAAAGATACTTGTCCTTCATGGTGGAACAACCTGCCAGCAGGAGGCTCAGCAGTGCTGTTGTTATTGTGAAAAACTTCTTTAAACGGCACGACATATTTAGACTCCTTTTATTCCTATATATAAACATTACCCGGCAATTGTCAATCAGGCAATTTATCGGCTATTCTGGCCCAATGACCGATACCTCACTGATTGAAAAACGGCTGGAGACCATCCGTCCCCGTTACGAAGAGCTGCAGAAAGCCATAGCCGATCCTTCCCTTCCCAAAAACCCCAAAGCCTACAAGGAAACCATGCAGGAATACGGGCATGTGGAAGAAATTATTACTGTTTACGATGAACTTCTTGATGTTAAAAAGGAACTGGCAGAAGCCCGCACCATGGCTTCGGAGGAATCGGACGCGGAGCTGCGGGAAATGGCCGCTGCCGAAACAGAAGAGCTGCAGACAAAAGAAGAAAAACTGACAGGACGGCTTAAAGTACTGCTGGTTCCCAGAGACCCGCTGGACGGCAAGGATATTATTGTGGAAATCCGGGCAGGAACCGGCGGAGATGAAGCCGGCCTGTTTGCCGCCGACCTCTACCGACGCAGCGTGTACGGCAGCCTGCGCTACGAGTCGGGAGTGCACCGCGTACAGCGGGTGCCGGTAACCGAGTCGCAGGGGCGTATCCATACCTCGGCGGTAACCGTGGCGGTACTGCCGGAAGCCGAAGATACCGACATTGAAATTAACGACGCCGATGTAAAAGTGGATGTGTACCGTTCCAGCGGTCCGGGCGGGCAGAGCGTTAACACAACAGACTCCGCCGTACGGCTTACCCACCTGCCCTCCGGTCTGGTGGTAACCTGCCAGGATGAAAAAAGCCAGATAAAGAACAAGGCCAAGGCCTTCCGCGTACTCCGCTCCCGCCTCTACGAACTGGAAGAATCCAAACGCCAGGCCGAACGGGCGGCCGAAAGGAAAAGCCAGGTGGGCAGCGGTGACCGTTCAGAACGTATCCGCACCTACAACTTCCCCCAGAACCGCCTTACCGACCACCGCATCAACCTGACCCTCTACAAGCTGGACCACGTTATGGAAGGCGAAATTGACGAAATTATTGACGCCTTGAAAGTCAGCGCTCTGGAAGAGGCCCTGAAGGGCTGATACCCGTTCCCTAACCGGTGTGCCGGTAGTCTGCCCGGCCGCTTTCCAGCTTATTCCAGTAGAAATGCGCCCAGATAAAAGCCAGAATGGCCCCCAGGACATTTCCGGCAATCAAACCGCCCCACAGCCCGTAAATCCCCCAGTCCAGAACATACACAAAAAAACCTATAAACGGTAAAGACAGCCCCAGCATGCGCAGTCCGGTCAGAATAAAGGCCGGCCATGGACGTCCCATGGCCTGGAAAACAGCCCGGCACATAATGGCCACAGCCGCAAAAATAAACGCGTACTCTGTTATACGCGCCTGAAGAACCGCGTAACGCAGCACTCCCTGATCCGATGAAAAATGACTAAAAATCCAGCGGGCCGGAACAACCACAAGCGTGGCAGATATTAACACCGCGGCAACCGACAGTATAAGGCTGGTACGCCAGGCCGTACGGGCCCTGTGCAGAAAACCCCGTCCAACGTTCTGGCCAATTACCGTCAGCAGAGAAGCGGAAAGGGCAAAAATGGGTATCATAACAATCTGTTCCAGCCGTCCCACCAGGGAAGCGGCCGTCATGGAAAGCGGATCAATGGAAAGATAAATACGGTTCATTACAAGAAATGTCAGAGACATCAGAATCTGGGCCAGTGTCTGCGGCACGCCTACTGAAACAATTTTCCATATCAGATTCAGCCTGATATGACGGAATTTCCAGGCAATGGGTACGGTAGTTCGCCCCGAAGCAAACACCCAGAGAATATAGATAAAGG
>PDWJ01002431.1_pt1 | contig 19868 bp, 19 predicted proteins | sample 1430881 | NCBI WGS metagenome assembly PDWJ01 (sample SAMN01162460, study PRJNA174530) | Oral metagenome, whole genome shotgun sequencing project. | biome: Marine environment; feature: Marine mammal; material: Swab sample of the gingival sulcus; isolation source: swab sample of gingival sulcus...
TTTATCTAAATCTATAGAATTTGTGTGGTTGCTTGGCACAGTTTCTATGGTTTCAATTTTATTATTCTTATCATCTGTAGCTTTTTGTTCATCATTATTGCTAACCGATACTTTTTTCGAAATGTGTCTTTTTTCAGTAATCTTTTGCGGTTCTTTGGTTTCTTGAACTTTATCTTCCGGCACCTTTTTCAAGTCGGAAGGTAATTTGGTTTCTATCTTGGTTATTCTATTAGCTTCATATAACTCCGTGCCGGAATTTAAAAACACAGCTACACATGAAACTGTCAAAATAACAGCAGCCAAATAATATACATTGAAAGATGTTAAACTAAAGGTAGTAAACTTTCGAATAAACATTTTTCGAGATATATTAGCCCATGTTTTGGCTTTAGGCGTAACTTGATAAGAATCAAATGATTCCTTAAATAGATTTTCGATATTTAGATTGTCCTTATTCACTAATATTGTCTTTCTGTTTTGTTTTTAAATAATTTATTGCGATTCAGTCAGCAGCGCATTTAGTTAATGTGCCAACTTATTACAGATTTTACACTGCTTATTTTAAATATGCTAATGCTTAATAGCTGTTAGTCTTTTTCGTATTAAACTTTTTGCTCTTGAATACTGTGATTTTGATGTATTTATGTCAATTTTCAGCAACTCTGCAATTTCTTTGTGCTTGTATCCATCAATGGCATAAAGATTAAATACCAATCCATACCCTTTTGGCAAACCTTGTATAACTTTTAGTAATTCGTCTTTTGTAAATTCAGTTTCACCGTAAACAAAACTACTATCGTCTTTTACATTAAGATTGTCAATTTGATAATGATTTTTATTGTATTTTGTGTTTTTATGATAATGCGTAATGGCCGTATTTACAAATATACGCTTCATCCAACCTTCAAAAGACCCCCTGCGAGCAAATTCTTTAATTTTAGTAAATACCTTTAAGAACCCCTCTTGAAGTATGTCTTCTGCCTCAGAACGCTCATATACATACCTCAAACATATACCCAACATAATTGGAGCGTACATGTTATACAATATTTTTTGAGCTTTACGATTGTTAGCTATACATTTTTCAATCAACTCCTCTTCGGTCATCATTCAATCCTAATTATACGACTTATATTATCATAAAATGGTTGCACAGGGCAATACATTTTTCTAAACTTTTATAAAATATTTTCAAAAATTACTAAGTATTACGCTTAGTGAACCACTATACCTATAATGTATAGCTTACGTTCACACAATAAAGTTAATACACTTATTTACAAAGCAATCACTGATAAAATCAATTTCTTAGTCTTTATCTTTTATCCATTTAGCAATTCTTTTTATGGGTTGATACCTAAGATTTTGATAATTTTCTCCAAGATGTCTTACAACTCCAAATTGTTGAGGAATTATAAGGTCTGCTAATTTTTTTTCCTGACCTGCCACTTCATATTCCACATCAAGTATTTCTATAAAATTAGATGTATAGTCTTTTAAAATGCCTGAATATTGCATAACAACATCTCCTTTTATCATATCGAAAACTACTTCGTGTCCTATGTATCTTTCCAATAATTTATCATAAGCCACACCTACCGACTCTACAAGGTTGTCATTAATTTGACGTAAATATTTATCCTGTGATTTAAAAATATCCGAATGTGATGCACCCTTCTGAAAGTGAGCAACCAACGCATTTCCAACCTCCTTAAGAGAATCACTGAGGGTTTTTACAACATTAGCTATTCTGCGCCTTGTTCTTCTGAAAACTGAGGGTTTATATACCCGCCTTAATTCTTTGGCACGTTTCTTTTTTCCGCTTTCACTTAGTTCGTCTCTAAATCTTATAAGTGAACGTATCTGAGGATATTCATACTTATAAAAAAGATAACTTGCATATACAAACTTGCTTTGTTCATTGACTGTTTCCTTTGTATAAATAAACTCTAAGCCTGTACTTTCTACTTTTAAAATTCCTTTTGCCGTAATCTGTCCCGTAATTTTTTCCAAAGTTACAGGGTCATTATTAAAATCATATAAACATTTATCTCTTTTTATTCTGTTAGTAAAAGCACCAACTATAGCTGTAACTATTATTAACAAAATTGTTATGGTCAATGAATCTATCATACACGTTGTTTAGCTTATTTATTTGCAAATGTAATAACAACTTACATCTTTTTTATAAAATATCCTAAATAATTTACAAAAAATATTATCTAAATGCAATTAAACATAGTTTATCAACACTTAGTTATATTTTAGTAATTATCTGATTATCATCATTTTATAAGACAAAGAGTTTTCACATAATCGTTTAATTATCAGCAATATAACCGCAAATCATTGAATGATAATTACTAATTTAACTGCGTGTTTTTAGGAGAAACTAAATTTTATTCTACTTTTGCGGCAAAATAAATAAACAATTTTAATTATGGCATTTATTCAGAAAGATAAAATTTTTACTAAAGATTGGTTTATATCATACAGTTTAGTTACCATCGGTGCATTTATAATGGCAGCAGGTTTTGTTTTTTTTATAAACCCTTATCAAATTGTTCCCGGAGGTGTTTATGGAATTTCTATTGTTGTACATGAGCTTACACGCGGGTTGTTTAATTTTTGGCCTGATGGAATACCAATTGGTTTTTTTGGTTTGGTATTAAATGTTCCTCTTACCATTTTGGGGATTAAAATATTAGGTCCGCGATTTGGTATAAAAACAGTAATTGGTTTTATCCTTACTTCTGTTTTCATGGATGGATTAACTCTTATTTTTGGAGACAATGACCCTCTGGGATTGGCAAACGACTTGCTTTTATCATGTGTATTCGGAGCAGTTCTTATCGGTTTTGGTTTAGGGTTAATTTTTAAATCACGAGCTACATCGGGAGGTTCTGATATTATTGCCATGATTCTTGCAAAATACACAAGATTACCTGTTGGACAATTATTAGTTTTTGTTGATTCTACCATAGTTATTTTAGGTTTAATAGTATTCAAAGATTGGAAAATTCCTCTTTACTCGTGGTTGGTAATTTTTATTACAGGAAAAGTAATAGACTTAGTGCTTGAGGGTGCTAATTATGAAAAAATGTTACTAATAATATCTGACCAACATGAAGAAATTAAAAGTAAGATAATAAATGATATAAACAGAGGCGGCACCATACTACATGGTGAAGGAATGTATCAAGGAAAAGCTAAAAAAGTTATATACACCGTTGTTAGCCGCCGAGAATTAGCAATATTAGAAAGTTATATCCATAAAATTGACCCTGAAGCATTTGTTACGGTTGTTGATGCTCGCGAAATTCTTGGCAAAGGATTCAAATCTTTAAACGATAAAGTTGATAACCAAGAACAATTTTAAACCTCGTATATAAAATTCTGTACATACTAAATTAATTTATTGACACAGCCTTGATATGTTGTATAAAACTATTGAGGCTGTTTTTTTTACCTCAAAGTAAAACATCTGTAATTTCAAAATAAAAATCATATAGTTTCAAAGTTCAATCCATGTAATTTCAAAATCCAAATCATGTAATTTCAAAGTTTAATCCATGTAATTTCAAAATTAAGCCCATGTAATTTCAAAGTTTAATTCGTGTAATTTCAAAATTAATATCATGTAATTTCAAATTATAATCCATGTAATTTCAAAATTAAACCCATGTGATTTCAAAGTTCAACCTATGTAATTTCAAAGTTCAACCTATGTAATTTCAAAGTTCAACCTATGTAATTTCAAAGTTTAATCCATGCAATTTCAAAATCAAGCTCATGTAATTTCAAAATTAAAGTTTTGTAATTTCAAAATTTTATATTATATTTGCACTATAATACAATTAGTTATGAAAATAAAGAGAGACATAATAAATGCAATAAGTAAGATGATGACAAAATATCCTCTTATTGCAGTTACAGGGCCACGACAATCGGGAAAAACGACAATGCTAAAAGACTTCTTTCCCAATTACAGATATGTCAGTTTAGAAAATCCTGATAATAGAAATTTCGCCAAGAATGACACAAAAGCTTTTTTTAAAGAGTATGACAAATTTGTTATTTTTGATGAAGTGCAAAGAGTTCCTACTTTATTTAACTATCTTCAAACCATTGTAGACGATAGCGGCATAATGGGGCAGTATATTTTATCGGGTTCTCAGAATTTTCACTTAATGGAAAATATAACTCAAAGTTTGGCAGGCAGAGTTGCTATTTTTAAACTTTTTCCTTTTGATATACAAGAGCTTAAAGATGAAAATTTATTGAATGATGACATTTATCAGTATATGATTAAAGGATTTTATCCTGCTATTTACGATAGGGATATACCTCCTCAATCATTTTACAGCAACTACATACAAACTTATGTGCAAAGAGATTTAACAACCTTGGTAAATATTCAAAATATGAGAATGTTTCAAGATTTTTTATCGCTTTGTGCTACAAGAGCAGGTCAATTACTAAATATAAACTCATTAGCGCGCGAATGCGGCATTTCGCAACCAACTGCAAAATCGTGGTTATCAACATTAGAGAATAGTTATATTATTTTTCTGCTTCACCCATTTTATAAAAATTTTAGCAAAAGAATAGTAAAAACACCGAAACTGTATTTTTATGATACAGGCTTATTAGCTTATCTACTAAGAATTAGAAATAGAAAGCAAATAATAGGCAAACCCATAAAAGGTAGCTTATTTGAAAATATGATGATTGCAGAATACATTAAGCGAATGTATCATACTGATAATTTGCAAGATGTTTGGTTTTGGAGAGATTCTGCGGGACATGAGGTTGATTTAATTGTTCAAAGCAGTATGGCTATGAATATAGTAGAACTAAAATCAACTGAAACAATTATGACAAAATTATTCAAGGGGCTTGAATATTTTCATAATATTGCAAAGAATGACAATGTTCCAATTACTAAAACACTGGTATATACAGGTGATAAAAAGCAACAACGCAGCAATGCCGATGTGGTTAATTGGGATATATTCGGCAAAGAACTGTATGAGTAGTGCAGCTCATATTACAGTTGATTTATTACGTAAAAAAAACAGCTCGCAAAATATTAACATTTGCGAGCTGTTAAATTTTAAACAATCTTAAAATTTCCACTTAGCGGCTAAAGTAGGATTAACCATAAAACCATCATGTACTGCAAAATCATAGCTTATTTCAATTTCGCCACCCAATGACAAATTCTTAAATACTTGATACCAAATTTGAGGCTCTGAAAGAAATATGTAATTAGACTCTGATATTTTACCATTTGAATCAAATACACTGTGCTTTTCTTTCCAGAAATCCATAAAACCGGTAAAAGATAGTTTTCTATCCAAAAAGTGAAGTCCCCATACAGCAGTTAGCTGAAAAGAGGCATCTTCAACATCCTTAATGTATTTATAATTGGCTTGAATAGTTAATACCTTAGAAAAGTCAGCATTATTAAAAGTGTACTGAGCTCCTACGAGCCACGCATTACTAATTTCAAAACCCTTTAGTAGGCCTCCGTTATATTCCACACGAGGTTCAAAAGCCAAACCCTTTTTAAGTTTAAAACTACGAGCAATCTCCCAATATGCTTCTTGAATATTGCCTCCGCCTTTATTTTTGGCGCCATAATTCATGTCTACAAAGAAGAAAGTACTTCCCCAATCATCAGGTTTAAACATCTCAATGGTACTTGTAAACATTTGGCGGTCTTTGCCCAAATCATAATGCAGTTGAATATTTTGAGATTTAGCAATAAATCCCACAAAAATTAACAAAACACTTGTAAAAATTCCTTTTTTCATAATAAAATGTAGATTAATGTTTGATAAATTTAAAAGCTGCAAAAGTAATAAAATTTCGATGTTTACAATCAACTTTTTTGTTTGAACTCTCGTTTTTATATACTTTCGCAGAATATTTTTAATGAACTCATCTAAACTTTTTCAGTAATAAAACACTGTGTTTTTTTTGTACTAAAACCCTATAATTGGCTTTTATGCCTGTATAAATCACAATTTAATAGCAGGCAATCATAAATTGTTGTAAATATTTTACACTATTAACTAAAAACCAAAGGCTAAGGGGCTAATAGCTTAGTAATCACCAAATAAAGCCATACTATTGAATTATTAAAAAAGTTTAAATCACTTCAATATCTAAAAAATAAATGGCACAGATTAATATAAATACCAGCCAAAATGTAGAAATAAACTATGCAATAGCAAGCATAATGGGGCGAATAGTTGCCCAACTAATTGATTTTTTCATCATTACTGCATACATAATTTTAATGATTCTTCTTCAATCTTATGTTTCTATTCATGATGGTATTCTAATAATTATAATGTTACCGGCTTTGCTTTACAGCTTAATAATGGAAAGTCTTTTTCAAGGACAAAGTGTTGGTAAGATGATACTTAAAATAAAAGTAGTAAAATTAGACGGCACACAAGCCGGCTTACTAAGCTATTTTATAAGATGGATTTTTCGACTGATAGACATAACGGCTTATGGAACTGTTGCAATTATTTCTATTGCGGTAAGTAAAAAAGGACAACGTTTAGGAGATATTGCTGCCGGTACCATTGTGGTAAATCTCAAAAAAAAGCAAGATTTTAAGTATTCTATTTTTCAAGCACTTGACGAGGATTATAAACTGCAAATTGCTGAAGTTGAAAAATTAAGCGAAGAAAATATTCAAACAATTATTAAAGTGCTAAAATATTATGACTCATCTCCTTCCATAAAATCAAGAAAACTGTTAATTAAGACAAAAAAGGCACTACAAACAAAAATGGGTATAGAAAATCCTCTCTCGGAATATCAATTTTTAACAACTATTATAAAAGACTACAACTACTTAGTTAGAAATGATGAATACTAAGTTTTTTTTAGGTTTCCGGAGTGTAGTTTGATTGAATTATTTTAACATTGCGCAACTCCGAAATCTAAAAAGTTAATATGGTATCTAACTTTGCAAGCCCTTCCTTAAAATCACCAAAAGTCAATTTTTCAAAAACCTTCAACAATTTATCCCTCAATGGGTCTAAATCGTTATGAAAAGGGCAAATCATCTTTTTTTCAGGGTCATCATCGCATAGCTTCATACCCAATATACAAGTATGAAAAAAATCTGTCCCATCTATAACTTCCACTACACTCAGCAAATTGGTCTCCTCAGGTTTTTTGTATAAAACAAATCCACCATTGGGGCCTTTTGTTGACTTTAGAATTTTATTTCTTGACAAAACCTGTAATATTTTGCTTAAAAAAGGTGCAGGCAAATCTAAGCCCTTCGCTATTTTTTTAATACCAATTTTACTGCCATCTTCCTCATTTACAGCAATGTAAGTAACTGCACGAATTGCGTATTTACATGTATTAGATAGCATAAAATTTGGTTTTATTAATTAAATTTATTGGACTTATATTGCGTGAAAGCTATCGGGTTATATATGAAACATTTATTTAAGGGGTATTTTATTTACTCTTGCCACATGTCTTCCTCCCTCAAACTCGCTTGACAAAAAAGCATCAACTATGGCTAATGCCTCATCGTTTGATACAAATCTTGCGGGCAATGAGCATACATTGGCATTGTTGTGCAGAATGGCTAACGCTGCAATTTCGGCATTCCAACAAAGAGCGGCTCTCACTCCTTGATGCTTGTTCAATGTCATACTTATTCCGTTACCACTTCCACAAATGGATATTCCAAGTATATTCGATGCACTTTCAACATAATCTCCCAAAGGGTGAGCAAAATCAGGGTAATCAACGCTTTCACTACTATTTGTCCCAAAATCTTTAACTACAAAGCCTTTATCTTGTAAGTGCTTTTTTAAAAATTCTTTAAGTTCGTATCCTGCATGGTCAGAAGCCATTCCTATTGATATATTTTTTTGCATTATGTAAATTATTTTTTCTTACTTTCTTTAGTTGTATTAAGCCATTAAAAAACACGAAATTAGTAATTATAAGTTTAAAATTAGTATTTTTTTACATTTTTTTCATTTATTGATGTAGTTTTTTTTATATTAATTATATTTTTTTTGCTAATATTGTGGCGTGAAATCGATTAAAAACATAAAGGAAAAGTTTGGTAATTTTTTTTTACAAAAAGAATTAGCCAACTTGAAACGACACACTAAAATTCAGAATTTTACTACTGCAAAAGTTGTCGGGTTTATTTTTGATGCCAGAAGTATGGAAACATACAAGGCATCTGTTAATTTTATGGATTTTGTCAATGCCAAAGGCATTAATGTACACGGACTTGGAATTATAGATAATATAAATCAAAAAGACGCTTTACCCTATAAAGTAAATGTGAATTATTTGAGTTTAGATACTCTTAATTGGTTTGGCAAAGCTCAAAGTGAGTCTGCCGGGGATTTGTTGCGTGCAAAATTTGACATTCTTGTAGACATAAGTATGTTAGATATGTTTGCAATCAAATATATATTTGCAATGTCTAATTCAATATTTAAAATTACAAATTTGGGGAGCAAAGCTAAATATGCTGATTTTGTTATTGAAATAGACAATAATGAAAGCATAGAAAATTTTACAAAACATATTATCCATTACCTTGATTCTATAAAGATAAGCTAAGCTGTAAAATAGTTGTATATGTTATTACTTAAAAAAATTACAAACACTATATCTCACTCAATTACTTATGTTGTGGTGGGACTTGGCATTTTGCTAATAACATTTTACGCCGGCAGTAAATACATGGAAATATCTGTAAAACAGCACGAAACCAATTTATTAGGTATAGGCAACGATTATATTGATAATATTAATTCCTCTATCGAACGGTATCGTTCAATAACTGAAATAACGGCTCTCTCATTTGCCAAAACCATAGATAATGAAAATTTCATGTCAACTGTGCAAGGTATAGTGCGTACATGTATGACAGAATATGACGACATAAAATTGGCAACTATGGTTTTGAATTCTACATACAAAGAACGCGATAATATATTTTTAGATGACAGTACTCTTCTTTATCATGTAAATTGGGTATATGAAGGAAATAAAATTGTAAATACTGTTTCAAACTTTGAGGTAAATGACAAACAATTTAAGCGAACGGTAGCAGCTTTAATTACGAGAGAGCAAACAAAATTGATTACCCCGCAAAGCATAATGATTAATGATAATTTCACTACTGTTATGCCCATTATATCGATTATGTACAAGGGTAATTATTTTTTGGGATATTTAATATTTTACATTGATTTAAGTTCTAAAACAGATAAATATAAAAAGGATAATAATCACGAAATATTCGTTTTTACTCAATCAGGTAAGTTAATATCAAGCAATCTTAATGCGGTATTTTTTAATGACGATATGTCTACAATATGCAGTTCGTGCGTAAACAATAATAGAAACGGTAAATATTACACAACATCAGAAAAGGGATTAAAAACATTGTGCTTCACTTATTCTTTTGAGAATAGTAATGAAAAATGGAATGTTTGTATAAGAAGTAAAATCAACAAATATGCTTTTACAAAGAAACTGCTTATAATATGGTCTTTATCAGCATTCTGCATCATCATTTCGTTTCTTGTAATTTACTATAAGTCACAAGAAGTAAAAATTATGTGGCAAAAAGCAAGCAGCATAATACAAGCTGTTTTAAAAGGAACTGCTAATGCAAATGAGTTACAAAATATCAACAATACAGAACAAGAGCAATTAAAAAACAGCATTATAGAAATAAACCAAACAGTTCAAGGACTTGTTAATAACAGTAAAAAACTATTGTCAGGTAAAACAAATAATATTGAAGAAATAAGTCAGTTTAATAAAGAAATTTACAATAGTCATACAGAATTTTATAAAAAATTTGTAGAAATAAGTGAGGCATTAAATGTCGGAAATAAAGAATTAGATAAACTGCAACAAAATAATCTAAATTTAAAACTAATTACTGACTTGGTTAAGAAAAATCATGCCGACATAGTTGTAATGATGGACTTAATGATTCAAAAAGTTGTGAGTTTGCTTGATTTTGAGATGGGTGCCGTATTTTTAAAAACCACAAAAAGAGACAATATTTTTTTAGAGCAAACAGTCAGTTATGCCTATAATGAGAAAAAAAACAACAAACTTGTTTTTAAGTTAGGTGATTCGTTAATTGGTGCATGTGCAGCAGAAAAGCGTATTGTTCACCTAAAAAAAGTTCCTCAAGATTATCTTAGAATAATATCGGGCTTGGGTGATGCTCCGCCTAAAAGCATGTTGATTGTACCAATTTTATTTGAAAACGAAACTTTGGGTGTTATTGAATTAGGCTCTTTGCACGATATACATGAAGATACTGTTAGATTTATTGAAAAAATTGCAGAAAATATTGCTGTAGTATTGTATTTAGCTCAAAATAACAGTAGAAATCTACAGCTACTGGAGCAAAGTAAAATTGACAAACAAATTATTGTTGAGCAAAATAAAACAATAAAAGACAGCCTAAGTGAATTGCAAGAAATACACAATAAAACTAAAAAAAACGAAGCCTTTGTTAAAGCTAAATTAGAAGCAGCCGGACATGCTCTTATGACGGCTGAATATAACCCAAAGGGCGTATTATTAGATTCAAACTTTAAGTTTATCAACACACTGCATTATTCATTAGAGGAGCTGACCAATAAAAACATAGTAGACCTTATAGATAAACACGAACGCGAAAAAATAGACAAAATAATAAACAGTGTAAAGTTAGGAAGTACTCATGAAACCATTATATACATGAATACCGGTGATAATCACAAAAAAGAAATTTATTCTGTTTATGCCCCGCTTTTTGATGATACAGGAACATTAAAAAACATATTGTTTTTCGGTGTAGATATTACCGAATTAGGACTAAATACCGATTAACAGACTATCCATGAATTGCCATTAATCTCCAAAGCAATATAAATAGCCATTGCGTGACGCTACATATATTTTCTTGTTCCACACAATAGGAGATGCTTCAATAGGTATGCCTGTTTTTTTTGCCAGTAGAATTAGTTTTAAATTATTGTTTACCCATTTATATTTAAACAAAAATATACCAAATGAACTACATGCAATAATTTTATCCTCTACTATTATTGGCGAAGATATGCCTTGACCAACTCTATATTTTGCAAGCAATCTGGGTGTTTTGTATTGTTGTTTCATGTTTGGAGAGCCAACTGTTACACCCGAGGCAACATTCTTATAATCAACAATATACAAATATCCGTCAATGGCCGTAAAGGCTGCAATATTAGGGAGTGAGTTATCTTTATTGTAGTAGTCGTTTGTGGCAACGGTTCCTACAACCCCTCCCTCCCACTCGGCAAATTTTTTATTGGCAGTAGGAAAAAACCACTCAACAGCCTCAGCTTCAGGTTTAAAAGGGTCTAATTTCATTACTCCTGCTTTTCCCTTTATGTATTGTCGCTCTAAGCTAACCAAAACTTTATCGTCTTTGGTGGCTACTGCCGAACCGTCAATATCGGTAGCAATGTAGAAGTTCCAATCCAAGGTTTTGCTGTATAGATTATACGCAATAATTCTTGAACAAGCACCAATTATAATTTTGTTCTTAAGTAAAGTAGGCGATGCCTCTGTTACAAAGTTTACACCATGCAAAAGCACATCGCTGTCGTTATACAGTTTAAATTCTTTGTATATTTTGGGTTGAATTATGTTATCTTTCATTTTGGCATAAGCACTGTCGGGGTTAAAAATTGTAAATATGCCATTTTCTAAACCTATATATGCCGTGTCATTTACCACAAGTGCCGATGCGTCTACATCGCGACTGTAACTATATGTTTGTTTCACGTTCATACGCCACAATTCCTTGCCGGTTGCCAACGAAATAGCTCTAAAACTCGGGATTACTTTTGCTTCCCAATCATTTTTAAAACCATATCGGCTACCCTGTAATATTACAAATCTGTTTTCAGGGCGGTTTGGTTTAGGGTTTTCCCAAATTGTGGCAGTTCCTTTTATAATGTCATCAAATTTATATTGCCACAGAACTTTGCCTGTATTAGCATTTATTTTTCTGAGATTATAATCGTAAGCTCCTTGTATAATGTACGGGATATGGTTTTCAATCACTAATAGAGGCTGTCCTGTCCAACCCGCACCCGACCATACACGAGGCATCTCTTTAACCATACTTTTTCCACTCCCCAACTTTAGTTTCCACTTAATATTAAGCTTATTAGGAGCGTTGTTGCCATAGTAATTTCGTTGCTCGTTGCCCCTAAATGTTTTAATAATAAGTTGCACACTATCATTTTGTGCAATAGTTACGTTTGCAAAGTAAAATAACAAAAATATGCTAATATATATTCTCATTTGCTTATTTTGTGAGTTTGGAAATTGCGATTCGAAAGTAAAACCTCTAAATTATGTCATAATATACCTTTGTCTAACTTTCTGCTTTTCTTTTTGTCTGACTGATTTTTTTTGTCATCTAAACGTTTTTGTATTGAGGCTTGTGAGGGTTTAGTCTTTTTACGTTTTTTCTTAAGCTTTAAAGATTTCTTTATTTGCCTGTAAAACTTTTCTATACATCTCTCTTTATTGGCAAGCTGAGTGCGTTCCGATTGCGAGCTTATTTTTAAAATGCCTTGTGCATTTATTTTGTTTGCCAATTTGGTCATTATTAACTCTTTCTCTTTATCGTTCAGTAAATTTGAACTCATAACATCAAAAGATAGTGTAACTTTTGTATTTAACTTGTTAACATTCTGACCACCCGGCCCACTGCTTCTGGAACTTGTAAATGTAAATTCAGTACTAAAGTCGTGTAGTTTGTTGTTGTTATCCATTTCTTTGTGAAAACCGAATAAGTTTACATTTTTTTGACGCTTAGCTAAAGTCTTTCTATTATTATTGAACGTACTTCATTCTCTAATCGTTTCCCCGATTTATCCACAACAATAATGTCTTCAAATAAATATCTTTCTCCTTGCCTTGAATATTTTAATATATCCAATATGCGATAATCTATGCGTCGATTAAATATTCTTATTGAGGGTACTTGCCCATTGTCCATGGCCGAGAAAACGTAGTGAATAATGCGGTATTTAAAATACTGAACTCCGTTATTTATAATTTCTATTCTGTTATTTTTTATCACGGCATGTAAGTTTCTGCCCGATTTATGTTCAATTATCTTGAAATTGAGGCCTGACAGTATACATGTGTCCACATGTGCCTGTTGAAAATCCTCATGCTGCACGTATAAACTATCTCCGTAATTTGCATTTACAAAGGTCGGACTAAATATATATAGTATAATTAGGCAACTAATATATCGCATGATGTTATACATTTTTGAGATTTTCATAACAGAGCTTTTAAAAATGACGACTTATGATTTAATTACAATAATAAACACAAAAATTTGTCCTCTACGAACCCATTAACCATCATAATCATTAACAACTATTTCTCCGCAATTTTTATACCATCAATTTTCACTTCTTCGTCAAATTTATAAGTGATGGAAATTCTAAACAGGCCGTCTTCATTATAAAACTTCCATGTTTTGTGTCGTCTGCCCATTGAAAACTCTCCTTCCATTTTTAGTTTTCCCGACTTGTAGTAATATTTGAACTTACCCTGTTCTCTGCCCTCAACATACGAACCTTCCGATTTTAGAGATTTATCTTCCGCAAATAAAACTTTCCATAATCCGCTCTTGTAATCGCTTTTGTATTCACCCTCTTGTATTTCATCACCAATATTGTAGTACCATTTGCCGGTTTTCAATCCTTCCTCGAAAGTTCCTTTAACCACTACATTCCCATTGCTGTCGTATTCCACAAACTTGCCGTTGGCTTTGCCATTATCAAATTCTTCTTCTCTTAATTTTTGCCCGTTGGCATAATACCATATCCAAAGCCCTATTGCTCTACCTCTTTTGTTATATTGTCCGGTCTGCTCAGTTTTACCATTTTCGTAATAAAACTTCCAGTCTCCTTGTCGGCGACTATTTTTATAGCTTCCTGTTGATTTAATCTTGCCACTTTTGTAGTAATATTTCCAGTCGCCTTGTCTTTTGCCGTTCTTATCTACAAGTCCGTCATAAACTACCCACGATGTCGAGCTGTATTTTTTTGTAGAGGTAACTTCGCCCGACTGCGAGTAAGTATTGTGTTGCCCAACAGGCTTATCTTGCTTGAAAGCACCACTTGATTTTACTTTGCCGTCAACGTAATACTCTTTTTTCACAACTGTTTTTACATCGTCTTCCTTTACATCTACAAAAAGTTCGCCCTCAATGTATCTATTTGATGATATTAACTTCCCTTTGGAATCATATTCTTTTAAATAACCCTCTAATTTACCATTTTTATAATACGAAAGTATTTTAACTTTGCCATTAGGGTGAAATATTTTCCAAGTACCGCTTCTTTTATTATTAGTATCATATCTATTGATTCTATTTTTTGAAATTATTACATCATGTCTATATCGTAGTTCACTAATAATATTACCGTTCATGTCGTATTCAAATGCTTCGCCATGTCTTCTATTATCCTGATAATAAACTTTATAGTGCAATTTCCCATTATCATAGTAATAGTAAGACAAGCCTTGCCTTAAATCATCAATAAGCAATTCGTTAGACAGCAATATGTTTTTATTAATAGTATCTTTTACAAATCTATAAGTTTCATAATTGCCATTTTTTTTACCTTTTTTATAATTGATTTTTTCTTTTAAATTACCGGTTTCATCAAAAAAACACCATACGCTATCTAACTCAAAATTTGTGCGTTTACCTTTGGATTTTACTTTACCGTTTGGGAAATAAGTAGTCCAAAATCCATCAGGTTTGCCGTCTTTCATATAACCTTCGGCAGAAATTTGTCCTTCGGGAAAATAAAATTTATTATATCCGTTAGGATTCACCTTGTTCTCTTGAGAGAATGTTATACCGTTGATACTAAAACAAACAATTATTGCAAAAAAATATGCTGCTTTTTTCATTTGTTTATTTTTTTAAAATAATTATCACTTCCATCAATGTAACTATTATTAAACTCCAACATATCGCCACAAATTAAAATACGACCATACAATAATGTCGTTATTGTTGAGTCTAATTCCAATCCATACAATTCTCCATCTTCGTGTTTTATAGTCCAATTAGTTGAGCCAATCAGTTTCCCATTTACTGACACTTGTAGGCCTGAATTCTTAAAAAATTCAATTACGGTATTTTCTTTTTCAGTTTTTCTGCCTTTTCCCGGTGCCCCGTAGCTTTCAGTGTAAGCCCATTGCCATTTTCCAATTAATACGTCTCTAATTTTCCCCGCTGACCACTCTGAATTTTTATAACAATTCCACATGTTTTTTTGGCTCATTGGTCTATCTGATATTTCTTCTTTATGACAACTCACACAGAAGAATGCTAATGCTAATATTAAAAATGTATTTTTCATACGCCTATATCTCACATCTCATTAATTTACAAATATTAATTTTTTTTGATTTTAACTTTTTAAACTCTAATAACACCAAGTTTTTTTGCAAAGGTCGCAACAGATTGCCGCTCAACTTCCGACTTTCTTCTTCCGACTTCCCTCTTCGGTCTTCCGACTTCGGTCTTCTGTCTCCCCCCAACTCTATTCTATATAAAAATCGTCTTCAATTACAATACTATCATTTTTAACCATATCATAAATAACAATCTGCATTGAATATTTACCCGGTTGGTCTTTTGAGTCGGAAGAATAAGAAGCATAAGGTGATTGTAATATATTGTTAGTAAAATTACCGTGTCCTCTGCTTCCAAATAATTTATCTCTCATGCTAATAACCTGTCCCACTCCGTTTTTTACAATCATTTTCATTTCTGCTCGATTAAGGCTGTCGTCACCGCGTGCAAAAGTTCCGACATCACTTAATACCAAGAAAATCTCATCGCCTTTCTGATAAATAGCCTTATTATAATTTACAAACTTTCCATTTTCTTTTATCGCAAAATTATAATTGGCCACCGAAAAGGGTTTTACCAATGGCGTTTCTTTTACTTCTGTATCAGCAGTTTTATCACTTTTAGTATCATCGCAACTTGCTGATAATAAAATAAGCACACCTGCACAAAGCAGAATGTAATTTAAAAACTTTATATTCTTCATATCTTCATAATTTTAATGCGCTATATTATACATTTTTTCGCAATCTAACAATTAAAATATACAAAACTCCGTTTTGTCATAATAATTTTAGCATTGAACTATACACAAATATATATAAAAATTTCATATTGGCCGGGGAAATAATGCAGAACAATTTAAGCTTACAGAAAACTCCTGCATAAAACCCTCATTAACAACAGTATACAAAAATAATTCTATATTAATTTTAAATTTAACTCATTGCAAAGGAAATAAGCTATTGTAGATTTTAAAAAAATGTATAATTTCGGAGCTTGAATTGGAATAAAAACATATTTACGCAGTGAAACTGTTTTAACTTTTTATATCTCTTGAAAAATTTAAACTTTAGATGGGTTAAATTAAACACAAATACAAAATATATAGTAACATGAATAAAAATAATTATTGCATGATAATGGCAGGTGGTTCGGGCAGTAGATTTTGGCCACTTAGCAAAAATGATAAACCAAAACAATTTTTAGATATATTGGGCGTAGGAAAAACTTTATTGCAACAAACTTTTGAAAGGTTTTCAAAAATATGTCCTATCGAAAATATAATGGTAATAACAAACAAGATATACAAGGATATTGTTATAGAGCAACTGCCACAAATAAAGTCTGATAATGTTTTATTGGAATCTTTCAAGCGAAATACTGCTCCTTGTATTGCTTATGCCAATAATAAATTGCTAACACAAAATGAAGATGCAAATGTTATTGTCACTCCCGCAGATCACCTCATAATCAACGATTTAGAATTTAACAAAACTGTAAATAAGGCTTTGTTTTTTGCATCAAAAAACGATGCCCTTTTAACTTTGGGCATAAAGCCAAACCGAATTGAAACAGGATATGGTTATATACAAATAAATAATAGTAACAATGTTTCAGCCAAAGACTTAAGCATTACCAAGGTGAAGACTTTTACCGAAAAGCCTGACTACGAAATGGCTGAAATTTTCTTTAAAAGTGGTGAGTTTTTATGGAACTCCGGCATTTTTATTTGGACATTAAAATCTATTAACAAAGCTTTTGATAAATACTTACCCGATGTAAACGATTTGTTTAAGCAATGTGCAGGTAAATATAAAACAAATGCAGAACAGGAATGTATTGACAAAACTTATGCCGAATGTCGTAATATTTCATTAGACTACGGTATTATGGAACAAGCTGACAACGTATATGTATTGTGTGCCGATTTTGGTTGGTCAGACTTAGGAACATGGGGCTCTTTATTTGAAAATTCTATTCAAAATAGTGATAAAAATGTGGTTTGCTTGGATAATACGCTATGTTACGATACCACTAACAGTATAGTAAAAGTTCCAAAAGACAAAATAGCTGTTATACAAGGACTTGACTCTTACATTGTTGTGCAAACCGAAGATTCCTTATTAATATGCAAGAAAGAAAATGAGCAACAAATAAGGCAGTTTGTAAATGATGTAAAAAGCAAGTACGGTAAAAAGTTTATCTGACATAGAGTTGAGAGACGGAAGACCGAAGTTGGGAGACCGAAGTTGGGAGACGGAAGTTGAACAACGACCTTTGGCCTAAGCAAAGCATCTATCACTTATCACTACTCATCACCTATCACTCATCACCTATCACCTATAAATACAAACCGATGAAAATACACAAAGAAGGATATCCAACATTAATTTTTGTAATAGTTGTATTAACCATTATAAATGCATTATTATTTAATTTTGTATTTGATGCCATTATATTTCGAACAGTAAGTTTAATAATATCAACAGGTATTTTTCTGTTTTTTCTTCAATTTTTCAGACTGCCTGTAAGAATTGCAACAGCTGCCGATAAGCAAATATTGTGTCCTGCCGATGGTAAAGTAGTGGTTATAGAAGAAACTAAAGAAACCGAATATTTTAACGACAACCGCATACAGGTTTCAATATTTATGTCACCTTTTAATGTTCATGCAAATTGGTATCCTGCAAATGGTAAAGTTAAGTACGTGAAATACCACCCCGGTAAATTTTTGGTTGCATGGCACCCAAAATCATCTACTGATAATGAACGTTCAACAGTAGTAATAGAAACCGAAAACGGAACAGAAATACTAATAAGGCAAATAGCAGGGGCTGTCGCAAGACGCATTGTAACATATTCAAAACCGGAAGATAAAGCCGAAATAAATAAAGAACTTGGCTACATTAAATTCGGTTCAAGAGTAGATATATTCTTACCTCTCGGTACTGATATAAAACTTGCGTTAGAGGACAAAGTTGTAGGTAATAAAACAGTTTTGGCCGAACTGTAGTTTGATGCTTATAATGTTAAATGAACTCTATATGTACTGTTGTAAATTGTACACTCTATTCTTCACAAATTGCGCCCAATTATAATGGTCTAATGCTTTATCAAAAGTAGCGTAAGGAATGCGCTTACCAACTACTACAGGAATTGTTACATTTTTTTGTTTAAATAATTCGTCAGGCAACAGCATTAGTTCAAGGTTTAGTTTAACACCCAGTTTTTCTCGCCAACTACCCAAATTGTAAAAACGTTTGGAATTTTTAGCATGAATATATACCGGTACAACATCTCTTTTGTGCTCAATAGCTTGACGCACAAAGCTTTTGTGCCAAACGCCATCTATTATTTCGCCCTGTCGTTTGCGTGATACTTCGCCCGCAGGAAAAGTCATAATGGCAATATCAGAAGCATAGGCATCATTAATCATATCATAATATTGCTGTGGCGAACGTCCAAATACATTTACAGGTAAAAATAACTCTTTAAGATTATCAAGATTCATTAAAATTTCGTTGGCTATTACTTTAAATGTATTAATTCTATTGGAAACAGTCAGCATAGCGGCAAAAAAATCTACCCCTCCTAAAGGGTGATTACAAACGAATATACAACGCTCATTTTCCAAATTATCCTCAAGCCATATTGGTTTTACATCTGAGTTTAAATACTGCATAATGGCTTTGATAAAGTCTAAACCATATTTATCACGATTATCATATACCAATCTGTTTATTTCATTTTGATGTATTAATCTTTTGAAATAATTAATAGCAAATTTTGGCATTCTCTTCAGTATTGCCGAATTGCTTTTTGCAATAATTTTATCTAAGTCGATTAAATTAGGAGTTTCCATAAAGATACAATCTGATTGATAGTTGCGAGTCTGATTGATAGTTGCGAGTCTGATTTAAAACATTAATTTACAAGAGGTAAGCTTTCTTTTTTAAAAAAATAATTAGGATTTGTTTATTCATCATACTCACTTATCTCATAGTTTTGCCTGCAAATTTGCAAAAAAAGCCGTTGTAAATAAAATATTTATTAAATTTACATGAAAATAAAAATGGAATAATGTCTAAAATTACAAACATAGCAAAAGATTTTTTCAGGCTCTTTTTCCCAAACAAATGCACATATTGCGGCATGAATTTACACGATTACGAAAATTGTATATGTAAATCGTGCCTTAATAAAATTCCAAAAACTAATTATCATAAAAATAATTTTGATACTATAAACGAAATATTTTGGGGAAGAGTTAAATTAGAATATGCTTTTGCTAATTATTTGTTCACGAAAGGTAGTATTTTACAATCATTAATTCATAAGATAAAATATAAAAATGCCCAAGAGTTGGCAATAGTATTGGGTAAGGAGATAGGCT
>PDWJ01004860.1_pt1 | contig 19856 bp, 14 predicted proteins | sample 1430881 | NCBI WGS metagenome assembly PDWJ01 (sample SAMN01162460, study PRJNA174530) | Oral metagenome, whole genome shotgun sequencing project. | biome: Marine environment; feature: Marine mammal; material: Swab sample of the gingival sulcus; isolation source: swab sample of gingival sulcus...
TCTACAAACAGCATCTGAGTGAGCAAGAGGTAAAACATATTTCAGCCGTTTTGTTGAAGAAAAACATAAGTTTTATGCTTCAGAAAGAAATTCCGGACAATCACTATTTTACCTATTTTAAAGGGGAAAAATTATCCGGCGATTTCCTTTGGCGCTTGAAAAAATACAAAAACTATTCGCAAGCTTTCAATCCTTGCAACGGAGATTTAGGCGAAGCAAGCCAATTTTTAATCATCTTGAATCCCGATATAAATCTGATAAACAGTCTTATAAATCAATTTAAGGAATATGCGGTAATTCGTGCCACTTCGCCGCTCGACGGAAAATCGGTATGGATTGAGATTTTCAACAAAAATGTCTCAAAAGGATTGACAGCCCAATGGTTGTGCAAGCGGCTGCGCATTGAAACTTCGCAAACAATGGCAGTGGGAAACGATTATAATGACCTTGATTTGTTGGAATTTGCACATTACAGCTATATGGTTGAGAATGCTCCCGAAGAGCTGAAAACGGACTTTGAAATTGTTGCCCCAAATTCGGAAAACGGCGTTTGCGAAGCCATTGTTCATGCTTTAAAAAAGCATGAACAAAAATAGCCTCGTAATAATCTGTTTTTTCAGAGTCGTTGTCAATTCAAAAAGGCGAGGTTTTATTTTTTCACTTCTATCTTAAATTTCTCAAGTCCTAAGACCTTGAAAAAACTTTCCATAGCAAGCAATCCCGATTTTTCGGCTTTTTCCAAAATGCCTTTTTTCTTTGCCGATTCCAGCATTTTTGTTTTGCACAACAATTTGACAGCTCTAACTTCTGCGTCTGTAAAAAAATACCCGTTTTTTCGTTCCATAAACAATTCGTAGCCTTTTATTTTCTTTTCGCGAATAAACCACGGATTAATGTCGTTGTCGATAATTTTCGGAGACGGAATTTTTATGACAAGCGTATCGTTATTGTTTTCCTGAATTTGCAAGTTTGTTTCTTCAATTCCTTTGAAATCAAATCCGGCTTTGACGCAACCCCGACCAATGTAAACAATATTTCTTGTTCGCCTCAGCTCATCTTTTTTATTTTCGGCATCGTCCATTTTCCTCGTAGCATCTTGAAGGATTTGTGCGTTCAGCTGCATTTGATATGGATTTGAATTATACTTTTCAAGTCCTTCTTTATGTTTCAGCAGAGCTTCTTTGTATTTTTTCTGTGTTTTCTCAACTTTTTTTACCGCACTTATGTATTCCGCAAGTTTAGGATACAAGCTTTTTTGTTGTTCAACAACAGCCTTGCCGGAATCTTTGTATTGAACAGCCAAACGGTCATACACTTGCCCTAAATCGGCATAAACCTCGCCGTAGAACTCTGCCGAGATCAATTCGCCTATTTCTTTTATCTCTTTTATCAGCAAAGGCGTGTTATTTATACTCACTTCCTGTTTGTTGAAAAAACCGAAAGACGGAATAATGCCGAAAAAATCAATAATCAAATATAGAATGATAATAAGAAGTACTCTCCACGTTTTTTTTACAATTGCTTTCATGTTTTTATGTTTTAAGTTGGAAGAGGGAAGTTTGAAGTGGGAAGTTTTTGTTCTCCGACTTTCCTCTAAATAATCATGCCTCTGTATGTCCTTTTACGGTCATGGGCGTTTCATGTCTTCATTTTGTTTTCGGGTTTTCCCGTTTTTCTAAACGAAATATACACTTCTGTATATCCCAGAGAACGCAAAATTCGGGTAAGCAACTTGCGTGTATTTGTTTCTGCGGATTTTGTTATTCCCAGCTTGTCAATATTCTCCATAATGCTGGTTTCTGCATCGCGAAACAGCTTATCTTTGTCGTTCAGTGTGAAATTGTTCCATTGCAATCTTTTGTTTTGGTCGGTATAATCATCGACCACATGAAACCCTTCTGCCGGATAGGAAAAATTTATCATTTCAATCGCCGGAAGAAGTATGCTTATTCGAGTTCCGTTTATTTGCACATCGTTTTCGCGCAATTTGTCAAGATCGATTCCCGCCTTTATGTTTGCTTCTGTTTCAGCAAAAAAATGAGTATCTTTAAACAACCAGTGTTTTTTTTCTGATGAAATCACTTTTGTAACAACATATTCAACCGTTGCCAGTTTTGCCGAACTTTTCAGCTTATCAATCACTTGCGCTCTATCGGGCTTTGTTTTAACATGGCATGATTGAAAAACGCTTGCCAAAAGTGTTAAACAAAGTATGAAATATTTCTTTTTCATGATAGTATTTGGTATTGTTTGCAATATATTTGTCGCTTTCGAGCAATAATTTTACAATCTCTAATCGGCAGACTCCATTGTGAGTTTATTGTTTTGCTGAATATCCTCGTGTAATTTGATATATTCACTGTATGAGTATTCGATTCATATAGAGAATGATGTTTAATTATACGGAAACTGAAAAAAAATCTATGGAGTTTTCAGATATAAAACATTTTAATTAAAAATAAGACAAGCCGAGCAGCAACTCGACTTGAATAAGGCGGTGCAAGCCAACTTAATGTAACAAGCCGCTATATTTTGAATACAAATATACAACATTTTTTCCATTGCAAAATATTTTTCGTTTTATTTTGCAATGAGGAAGCTTCAAAGGTGATGGCTTAAAACAGAGTTGCCACATAGTAATTCTACCTGTAAAAACCGAATGTATAGCTGGTTTTGCCTTCAATCACTTGCTTTTCAACCTTTATTTTTTTACTCTTATAATAATATACGGTTGAAAGAATATTTATAAATGAGGTGTAATCGTTTTTTTTCGTCAAGTCGGCTTTCCCTAAGAATGTTTTGTATAAAGTCGAATTTCTGTTAATGACATCAGAAGTCATCAATTGTTTCGTATTGCCGATAAGATACGGGCGACAGGCATCTAAGATTTTTATTTCTTTCAATCCTGCTGTTTCGCTTGCCCATTCGAGAGACATCAGCAGTTCCTCGAACTTTTTCTCCGGAGTTCGTTTGTAAACCTGAATGGTCAGCGGGCGGTTTTTATTCAACAAAGGTATAATCTCCGAATTAGCCATGATGACATCAATGGCTGTCGATTTGCTCATTCCCAAACATACGCCAAACGCCGAAACACGGTCCGAGCTAAAGTTTTTTATCCGAGTAATGTCAAATTTTGTGAGTTCTATTTTGTGTGTTTGTCCTTGTAGCGTGTGCAAGGAAAAAATGATAAGGAAAAGAATGGCTGAAGCATGTATGATTTTGTGTTTCATGGCAGAAAAATTATATGTTTTATTTCATAAACGTAATATGAAAAAGTATGTTGTATGCCGAAATTAAAATTTGCGATACGTGTTTGATTTTTGAATCACAAAATATAGATTTTCGGTATTTTAATTTATTTTTGTGTGCAAACAAATGCTAAAGATACAACTTTTATGATAAAAATTGTTGCCGATTCTAAAATTCCTTTCCTGAAAAATGTTTTTGAGCCATCTGCTGTTGTGGTGTACAAAAATGGCATTGACATTTCAAATCAGGATATTACAAATGCCGATGCGCTGATTGTGCGAACCCGAACAAAATGCAATGGCGACCTATTAAAAAACTCGTCTGTCCGCTTTATTGCCACAGCCACCATTGGTTTTGATCACATTGATACAGCCTATTGCCAAGCAAACAAGATCGAATGGCGCAATGCTCCGGGATGCAATTCGTCGTCTGTTTTGCAGTATGTTGCAGCCTCGCTTTTCCTGCTTGCCAAAAAAAAACATTTTCGCTTGCGCGATAAAACCATCGGAATTGTTGGCGTGGGAAATATCGGGACGAAAGTTGCTCGGTTTTGCAAAACCATCGGAATGCAGGTTTTGCAGAACGATCCGCCGAGACAAAAGCAAGAAAACTTGCCGCATTTTGTTTCTCTTGAGCAAATTCAATCTCAGGCTGATATAATCACTTTTCATGTTCCTCTGAAACAAACAGGCAAGCACAAAACGTTTCATATGGCTGAGAAAAATTTTTTTGCTTCCTTGAAAAAAAAGCCGATTCTAATCAACGCTGCCAGAGGCGAAATTATCAGCACGCAAGAAATTGTAAACGCCATAAAAACAGGGAAAATATCTTCGGCTGTCATCGATTGTTGGGAAAACGAACCGAACATCAATGCCGAATTGTTCAAACTTGCGAATATTGCCACACCGCACATTGCCGGATATTCTCTTGACGGAAAAGCCGGCGGTACGCTCGCTGCAATAAAATCAATTTCCGATTTTTTCAGTTTGAATATAAATGTCGATATTGCCGAAAAAATTCCGCCTCCTAAAAAAAATCCCATAAAAATAGACTGCACCAACAAAAGCCTTGAAGACATTCTCGCCGAAGCGATATTGCACACGTACAAGCCTCAAAACGATGATTGGCGACTAAGAAAAAATCCTGAAAAGTTTGAATTTCAGCGTGCAAACTATCCGATTCGTCGCGAATTTGAGCACTACGACGTTCAACTTTCCGACAAAAACGAAGAAACGGCAAAACTGCTCTCGGCAATAGGCTTTCGGGTTTTATAGGCTTTTTATTCGTTTGAAATTTCAGGAAAAAAATCTAAAAAAATGTGTTTCCTTCCCGAATTTACGATTCCATAGCACAAGATCTTCGCCGAGAATGTTGTATTTTTGCATTTTATAATGAAAAAAACGACACGAATGAAAGGCAAAATAGATTGTTTTATCCCTGAAATCACTCCGGAATTGACACAAAAAACAGTGTCAGAGTTTCAAAAACAAGAAATTGTTGATACGGTTTTTGTTTTGACAAGGAAAAAAACGCCGGAGAAAAAACAGCATAAAAACGTAATCGCTGTAAAGAACTTTGAAAATCCGAATGCGTTTATAAAAATCTGTGCGCATACTCAATCTGATTATGCCTTGATTTTATTTGATGATAAAATCAGCATTGGACAATTTGCTTTAGAACGCTTTGTGCAATTCGCCGAAACGCTAAACGGCGGTATTGTATATTCCGATTTTTTCCGTGAGAAAGAAGGAGCATTGCTCAAGAATCCTTTGATTGACTATTTGCCCGGAAGCGTCCGAAACGATTTTGACTTTGGAAAATTAGTCCTCATTAAACAAAGTGTACTCATAGAAGCTACGGGAGAAATAAATCCGGAGTTTACTTATTCGGGCTGGTACGATTTGCGACTGAGGATTTCTCAAAAAAATAAAATCATTAGAATCCCCGAATTTTTATACACACTTACGAGCTTTGACAGCCGAAAATCGGGCGAAAAGCAATTTGATTACCTTGACCCGAAAAACAAAATCGTACAACTTGAAATGGAAAAGGTATTTACAGCATATTTAAAAGAAATTAATGCCTTTATCACTCCTGATTTCCCTACAATCGACTTGCATCAAGCGAGTTTTAAAACCGAAGCCTCTGTAATTATTCCGGTCAGAAACAGAGAAAAAACAATTTTAGATGCCATAAAATCTGTTTTACGACAGCAAACAAATTTTACATTCAATATCATTATCGTAGATAATCAATCGACCGACTCAAAAAAAGGGTCTAAGAATCGGAGGTTGTTGGAATATTGGGCTTTTTCATTCCCTGTGCGGAAAATTTGCCGTTCAGCTCGACAGCGACGACCTTTACAAAGATGAAAAAACACTGCAAACCATTGTCGATACGTTTTATGCAGAAAATTGCGCCATGGTAATTGGCAGTTATCAAACGGTAAATTTCAACTTGGAGGACATTCCGCCCGGCATTATTGACCATAAAGAATGGACAGATGAAAATGGTATGAACAATGCGCTCAGAATTAACGGACTTGGTGCTCCGCGAGCATTTTTCACACCCATTGCAAGGCAAATCCGTTTCCCGAATGTGAGCTATGGAGAAGATTATGCGCTTGCGTTGGCAATTGCGCGCTCCTACAAGATTGGACGAATTTACGAACCAATCTACTTTTGCAGACGCTGGGAAGGAAACTCAGATGCAGATTTGCCTGTCGAGAAAATAAATGAACACAATTTTTATAAAGACACCATTAGAACAATGGAAATAAACGCCAGAAAAAATGATAGAACAATTGAGGAATAAAAGAGACTTTTGTTTCGAGATACATTCAGATACAAATTCGGCAGAAACAGAACGAATTGTGCAGCACTTTTTCGCAGAGCAATGCCTGCAATGGACTTTGCTTAAAAAAAATGTTGCAGGACTTAAAAGCATAAAAAATCGAAGGTTCAATTTTCAATCTTGCTTTATTGATATTCAGGTTAATCCGGAAAGGAAAAGATCTACTTGTGCAAATCCCGAAAAAAATCAGGATAAAAAATGCGTTCTTTGCCTTGAAAACCTTATTGAGCAACAAAAAGCACTTTTGGTATTGCACAAATATCTGATTCTCTGCAATCCTTTTCCCATATTTTATCATCATCTCACCATTTCGTCGCTTGTTCACGAAGCCCAGAAAATCGAAAATCGCTTTGACGATTTGTTTGCTTTATCTGAAATTTTACCAAGCTGTTTGATTTTTTACAACGGAGCAAAATGCGGAGCTTCAGTTCCTGAACATTTTCATTTTCAGGCAGGTAAGAAAGAGAGTTTTCCTCTTATGCAACAAATAATTCGCAATTCGGAATTGTTTCTTACCACAGTAAAGAAAACAAAGGAGCTTGAAATAGCAAAATCAAAAAATTACCCGATGCCTTTTTTTTGTCTGAAATCTGCCAATAAGTCGGTTTTAGAGAAGGCGTTGAAAACTCTTATCGGTTTTGCGGAAATCAAACAAGGCGAGGCAGAACCCATGATGAATTTAATGGGATTTTTCGATGGTTTAGCATGGAATATTTTTGTTTTTTTCAGAGCAAAACTTCGTCCGTGGCAATTCAGTGCCGAGAATGAACAAAAACTGCTGATAAGTCCCGCAAGTGTCGAGTTGCTTGGTTTGTTTGTAACGCCTGAGATTTCTCATTTTTTGAAAATTACAAAACACGACATTCTTGATATTTGCAAGCAAATCACAATTTCGGAAAATAAATTTGCATATTTGGAGCATAAAATAAAGGAATCAAGTTTTCACTAAAATAATTTAAACATGACATTAATCAAATCAATCTCAGGAATACGAGGAACTATCGGCGGGAAAGTCGGAGAGGGTTTAAGCCCGATTGACATTGTGAAATTTACGGCAGGTTTCGGCGATTTGTGTAAACAAAAAAGTAATGGCAAAAAAGTTAAAATTCTTGTTGGTCGCGATGCCCGAATATCCGGCGAGATGCTCAATCATTTGGTTGTGGGAACTTTAATCGGGCTTGGAATTGATGTGATAAATATTGGTCTTGCAGCGACACCCACCACGGAGATGGCTGTAATACAAGAAAAAGCAAATGGCGGAATCATTCTGACGGCAAGCCACAATCCGAAAAATTGGAATGCCTTGAAACTATTGAACAGCAGCGGAGAATTTATCAGCGCACAAGAAGGACGAGAACTACTCGAACTGGCTGAAAAGGCAGATTTTCAGTTTGCCAAAGTAGAAGATTTAGGCACAGAAAGCATTAAGAATGATTACGACGATCGCCATATCGACAAAATTATGGCTTTAAATTTGGTCGATTGCGAAGCAATAAAAAAAGCAAAATTTAAGGTAGCTGTTGATGGAATCAATTCCGTTGGCGGGATTATTGTTCCAAAGTTGTTGAAAAAGTTGGGTGTTGATGAGATTTTTGAATTAAATTGCCAAGCAAACGGCGATTTTGCCCATGTTGCCGAGCCTTTGCCCGAACATCTGACGGAAATATCAAAAATGACGAAACAAAAAAATGCTGATGTTGGCTTTGTGGTAGATCCTGATGTTGATCGACTTGCCATAATTTGTGAAGACGGCACTATGTTTGGCGAAGAATACACACTTGTTGCGGTGGCAGATTATATTCTTAGCAAAACTGCGGGAAATACGGTTTCAAATCTTTCGTCGTCGCGTGCTTTGCGCGATATTACTCATAAATACAATGGCACATACGCAGCAGCGGCGGTTGGGGAAGTAAATGTTACAAAGAAAATGAAGGAAACCAATGCCGTAATTGGTGGCGAAGGAAACGGAGGCGTTATTTATCCTGAAAATCATTACGGTAGAGATGCGATTGTTGGCATTGCTTTGTTTTTGAGCCATTTGGCACAATCCGGAATAAAATGTTCCCAAGTTCGGAAAAAATATCCGACGTATTTTATCTCCAAAAACAAAATCAGGCTGACACCCGAAACAAATATTGATAATTTGCTCGAAAAAATCAAAGAGCATTTTGAAAATCAAGACGTTGAAATATCAACCATTGACGGGGTGAAAATTGATTTTGCGGAAGAATGGGTGCATTTGAGAAAATCAAATACAGAACCGATTATCCGAATTTATGCAGAAAGCAAAAGTCAGGAAAAAGCAGAAAAACTTGCCAATGAAATCATTGGGATAACAAAAAAGTGGTTTTAAGCAAGGAATATGTTGTACAATTTTTCGTATAAACATCTTGTGCGCGATGCTTATACGAAAAATTGTATAAAACGAGACGAATTATTCGTCTTTTATCACATTTCTCACAACGTCAATTACAGTTCCATCGACCCATTTTATTGCGCCAACGATTTTATCGCCCAATTTTGCTTTTTCCGGAACACCGCAAATTTTTTCCGCTTCTTCTTTCAATTCTTCAATGGTTTTAATCGGCAAGCCTGAATTTTTGGTTTTCTCAATCAAATCTGTACGACGCGGATTTATGGCAATACCTCTTTCTGTTACAACAACATCAATCAGTTCGCCGGGTCCGCACAAGGTGGTAACTTCGTCGGTAATTACAGGGATTCTGTCGCGGAATAAAGGAACGGGAATGATTACTGTTTTTGAAAAAAGGCAGTTTTGCCAGCCTCCAATTCCGTGAAGCATAAGTCCGTCGGAATGTGTAACGACATTTGCGTTAAAGTTTACGTCTATTTCTGTTGCGCCAAGAATTACAACATCAACAATTCCTGCAAAGTTTCCTTTTCCGTGATAATTGTAGCTTGTAAACGGGCTTGTCCAGACGTGTTGTGGGTTTTCTGCCATTGAGCGAACGCCGTCGAGGTCAAATGTTTGTCCGTCAAGGATATAATCTATCAATCCTTCTTCGAGCATTTCAACAAGGTATTTGTTGCTTCCGCCTCGAGCAAAGCGCGCTTTTATGCCTTTTTCGCGCATAATTTTTGCAAAGTAATTTCCGACAGCCAAAGACGTTCCGCCCGCTCCCGATTGAAACGAAAAACCATCGTGGATTATGCCGCTTGCTTCGCAAAATTTCGCGGTCAATTCGGCAAGGTACAATCTGTCAGGACTTTTCGTAACGACTGTTGTTCCTGAAATAATTTTTTCGGGGATTCCTACTTTGTCCATTTTTACGGTATAATCGACATAATTTCCCTGTATTTGCCATGGAATACAAGGGAAATCCACCATATTGTCCGTAACGACGATTACTTTGTCGGCATATTGCGAGTCTGCCAAAGCAAAGCCCAACAATCCGCTGGTCGATTTTCCGTAAAGCCCGTTTGCATTTCCAAACGGATCGGCACATGCTGCCCCGATTATGCTTATGTCTATTTTCACTTCGCCATCTTGGACCGCCTGATACCTGCCGCCGTGCGAGCGCAAAATGGCTGTTCCTTTCATGTTGCCGAACGAGGTAAATTTCCCCAAAGGTCCATTCATGCTTCCTTCAATGTGATGAATTGTTCCATCTTCAAGGTAAGGAATTAAGTGTTCATGACACGGAAACGAGGCAGAAGGAAACCACCTTAAATTTTTTACTCCAAGTTCTTTGGCAATATCAAACACTTGATTTGTAATTAAATCGCCATTTCTGAAGTGATGATGCGTAGAAATGGTCATTCCGTCTTTCAAGCCTGCTTTTATCAAGGCTTCTTTCAAGGAAGCAACTGTTTTGTTGCCATCGGAAGGATAGTTTGCGCAACTTGCTATTTTGGGGGCATGTTTTTTGCCTGTCGGTTTATACTTTCCAATACCCTGAAAAGGAATGGCTTCTTCTCCATTAATTGTTGTGGGAACATCGCGTCCGACAGCATTTTTTACTAAATTTATGTTGTTTTTTTCCATTTTTTCAGCTATGATACATTATGTAAATTATTTTTTGCTAACTTCTAAAAATAGAGAAATTCAAAGCTGTTTTTCTTATATGCAATGGGTTTTAAACCATTGGAAAACAGAAGTCTGCATTTTTAGAGCTTGCTTTTTGTATGATTTTTCAAGAAATTTTGTTTTGTTTAACAAATTTTCTTTACATGTTAAGCATTTTTAGTTTCATGCGTTTCCTTGTTCCAATCTGCTGATAAAAGTCCCAATTGAATGGCAAGGTTTATGGTTGTTTGCGCTCTTTTCACCACCGGCGGATCTATCATTTTTGATCCCAAGGAAACAACGCCAAGTCCTTGTTTTTCTGCTTCTACAAATGCTTGATAGATTTTTTTTGCTTTGTCGATTTCCACACTTTCGGGGGCAAAACTTTCGTGAATGACGCGAATCTGACGAGGATGAATACAGCCCATTCCTTCAAAACCTAATGATTTTGAAGCTTTTACATTCGCTTTCAAGGCTTCCATGTCTTCAACATCGGAAAATACCGAATCTATCGGCTGGATTCCTGCTGCTTTGCAGGCATTTACAATGCGTGTTCGGGCATAAAACGATTCTGTTCCTTCGTTTGTACGCCGCACGCCCAAGTCGGCAGTGAAATCTTCCAAACCAATGGCAAGCGAAACAACATTTTCTGATGCCGTAGCAATTTCAAAGGCTTTTTCTACGCCAAGTGCGCTTTCGATTATCGGCATTAGGAAAATCGGATTTGTAATTTTGTGTAAATCAGATAATCTTGCAATTTCGGCTTCAAGTTTTTTTATGTATTCGGCACTTTCGCACTTAGGCACTAACAGCAAGTGAACATTGTGAGGTACTACAAATTTCAGGTCATCAATTCCTCTTTGTCCTTGATTTATCCGCACCATTCGTTCTACTCCGTAGAAATTTACGCAGCGTAAGGCGTTTCTTATCAAATGGCGTGCTTCTTCTTTTTTGGCAGGAGCTACGGAATCTTCCAAGTCAAGAATAATTCCGTTGGCTTGGTGAATCCCTGCGTTTATCATCATGCTTGGTGTGTTTCCGGGAAGATATAGCCTTGAAAATCTGAATCTTTCTTTCTCGGAAGGATACAAACATGCTTCGTTCATATCCGGCAGAAATTCTTTTTCGGTTCCTGTAAGTTGTTTTATTGCCACTTCTACTCTTGCTAAAATCACAAAAGGAAGTGCGCCGCTGTCTTCAAGCAACAATTTTACGTTTTCAAGCTGATAAAAATCTAAAATATCCGTGATGTTTTTCAGGATAGATTTTCCAAACATTGCTTTTACCTTACTTTTTATTGTAATTTCGCGCCCTCCGCTTTCTGTTAGCTCAAGCGTAACGCGGCAATCGGAACGAATGCGTCCTCCAAAATTACCGGCAATAGATTGTTTATTAAATTGTTTCATATATTTATATTTTATGAGTGATAAGTGATTAGTGATGGGTGATTTGCTTACGCCAAAGGTTTTCGCTTAACTTCCATCTTTATAATCATTCTGTTGTATGTTTAAAAATTGAAAATTGAAAGTTGTGAATTGAAAATCATTAATTATTAAAAATATAACTCTTAACTTTTAACTCTTCGTTCTTAATTCTTCATTTCTTGGGTTTCGCTTGTGCAAGGAAACTGTGTATGCAAATATAATAATCAATACATTGCAGAAAACAGGTTTTAAAACAGTCTTTTTTATAAGTTCTAAAAATGCGAATTTTTGTTCAAAATGAAAAGACCGAAACAAAAATTCCGGTCTTTTTTTCAACGTTTTATCGTTTTCTGCTGTTATTTTGTTTTGTCCGGACCTTCCGGAATGTCGGGCAATGGTTGATAATTTTTCAGCTCTTCTTTGATTACTTCAATAGCTTTTTCAAGTTGAGCATCAACGCCCATGTATTCTTGCGCCGGATCGTTTTCAACAACAATATCAGGTTCTACGCCATGTCCTTCAATAATCCATTCGCTTTTTTCCGAAGAGTATGATGCGTGTTCCGGCTTGCGCAGGTCTGTTCCGTCGATAAAAGGCAAGCTGCCGCTAATGCCGACAACGCCTCCCCATGTGCGAACGCCAATGGTTTTTCCGAGTTTGTGTTTTTTGAACGAATATGGAAACAGATCGCCGTCAGAAGCAGAGTATTGATTCATAAGCAGAACTTTAGGTCCGAGTATCATTTGGCGCGGGACGTGCGACGGTGTAGTCATATTTCTCGACATATTGGCTCTGGTAACATGACGGCGAAGACGCTCAATCAACATCGGAGAGACATTTCCGCCACCGTTGCCTCTGTCGTCAATGATCAAGGCTTTTTTGCTCAATTGGCTGTAAAAGTTGCTCATGAAGTCATGCAGTCCTTGTGGACCCATGTCGCGAATATGAATGTATCCAACCTCGCCGTTTGTGGCTTCGTTTACTTTCTTCATGTTGTTTGTAATCCATTCGTAGTAATACAATTCAGACTCGTCGGCAATAGGTTCGACAATGTATTTTTTGCTTCCGTTCATTGTCGGCGTTGAGTTTACTGTCAATTCAACTTTTTTTCCTGCCATTCCGACAAGTCCTTCGTAAATATCATTCATATTTTTGGTCGAATTTCCATTGATAGCCAAGATAAAATCGCCTTCGTTGATGTTTATGCCAATGGCTTTTAAGGGGTTTCTTCTTGTTTTATTCCAGCTTGTGTTGGCAAGGATTTTATCAATTTTGTAAAATCCTGAAGCATCTTTTGAGAGTTTTGCGCCAAGAAGTCCGAGTTTTATTCTTTCGGGATGTGGGCGATCGCCGCCGCCAATATAGGCGTGTCCGACATTCAATTCGCCAATTAATTCGCCAATGATATAGTTGAGGTCGGTTTTGTGCTGAACATGAGGAAGCAATGCTGCGTATTTGTCTTTCATGGCTTCCCAATCGACTCCGTGCATATTTTCTACATAGAAAAAGTCGCGCATTTGTCGCCATGCTTCATAATAAATCTGTTTCCATTCTTCTTGTAAATTTACTTTTGCTTTTACGTCCGAAAGGTCGAGGTATTTTTTAGGCAAAATTTTTCCTGAAGGAACGTCTATTACGGCATATTTGTTTTTTCCCCAAACAAGGAATTTTTTTCTGTCGCGGCTTACGATAAAACTCATGTTTTCAGCAAGACCCTTTTCTTCCTTTGTTTTCAAATCAAACATTTTAATTCCTCTTTTTCGGGTAGCCGATTTGTAGTAATTGTAGTAAATCTTACCGTTGATGTAGTAAATATTGCCATAATTTGAGGCTTCAACAGGGAGTTCTATCACACGATTTTGAATGTTGTCAAAATCAATTTTCACCGTAATTTTTGGTTTTGAGTTTTCTTCTTTTTTCTTCTTTTTACTTTTTTTGTTTGTTTTTTCTTCCTTTTTATCTTCCGAAGTGTTTACCATATCGTTTTCCGGCAAGAAAGGCGACGGAGTTGATTTCAACAATGGAACAATGTATATTTTTTTCATATCTTGATATGCAACATTCCATTCTATATTGTTGTAGATAGGATTAAAAGTACGGCTTGATGCAAAGATAAGGTATTTTCCGTCGTGGCTGAAATGCGGACTGTTTGCGCTGTACCAACTTTCGGTTACTTGGTGGTTTTCGCCGCTTTGGGTGTCGTGAATGTAAATTTTCGACATGACTTGCCAATTTCTTGGCGAGTAAACAATCCATCGACTGTCGGGCGACCACGAAAATGAGCTGATGATGTGATTGTCGTCTTGTGCAGCGGTTTTGACTTCTTTGGTTTGAATATCAATATATCGCAAGCGCATTTTGCGATCGTTCCATAAGATTTTCTTGCTGTCGGGCGACCATGTTAAATAAAACTTGTAGGTGTCTGCATTGTTTGTCAGTTGTTTTGCAGCTTCGCTGCCGTCTGCTTTTTGGATATAAATTTCAAATTCGCCTGTTTTGTCGGAAATGTAGGCAATGTATTTTCCGTCGGGCGACCATTCTACGCTTTTTTCGTGAACTCCGGGAGTTTGCGTCAGGTTGTATGTAATGCCCGATTTTGCGGGAACTGTAAAAATATCGCCGCGTGCATTCAACACAACACGTTTTCCGTCAGGTGAAATATCCAGCGAGTTGATGTTTTTCGATGCGTCTTTTATTGTTGGTCTGCTCGATAGAAAATCATCTGCAATTGTTATTTTCACCTTTTCGGCTTTTTGGGTTTTAAGATCAAAGACGTAAATATATCCGCCATTTTCATATACGATGGCATCTTTGCCTATCGACGGGAATTTTATGTCATATTCTGTATAGTTGCTTACTTTTTTTGTTTTTTTCGTTTTTGTGTCGTAACAAAACAAGTTCATTGTCCTATCGCGATCCGAGAGGTAATAAATTTGATCTTTATACCACATAGGCATAATATCTTGGTTCGGATTTTTGCAAATTCGTACCACCTTTTTTGTTTCAAAATCAAAAATTCTAATATCGTCAGCCATGCCGCCTTTGTAGTATTTCCATGTGCGAAATTCTCTGAAAATGCTGTTAAAGGCAAGTTTTTTGCCGTCGGGCGAATAAGAACAAAATCCGCCGTTTGCCAAAGGGATTTCTTCGGAAAGACCTCCGTCGATAGAGACTTTAAATAATTGTCCTCGAAAAGAATTGAATGTTTGTTTCCTCGAACGATAAACAATATATTTGCTGTCGGGAGTCCAAGCCATAACAATATTGTTGGGTCCCATTCTGTCGCCTACATCGTCGCGATGCAATGTGGCTGTGTAGGTTAGGCGTTTGGGAGCTCCTCCTTGCGAAGGCATGAGAAATACTTCTGTGTTGCCGTCGTATTGTCCGGTGAAAGCAATCCATTTTCCGTCAGGTGAAATCTTTGGGAATGTTTCGTAGCCTTCGTGGTTGGTTAATTTTCTTGCCAAACCTCCTTTTTTATTTACCGTGTACAAATCGCCGGATTTAGAAAAAACAATTTGCTCGGCATTGATGCTTGGAAATCTTAGCAATCCGGCTTCTTCTTGCCCAAATACATAGAGCGATAAAAGCAGCAAAATTGCAGGAAGTAAAATTACTTGTTTCATCGTATTTTAATATTTTATTAGAATTAATATTTGAATAAATTATTGTAATTTATTCATTTTCTGCGCAAGATAACTACATTATTTAAATAAAATAATATAAATTTAAATATTTTTTAACATAAGCAAATTTGGGCTTAAAGTTAGAGACGCAATATATTGTGTCTCTAACTTGTTAATGCCAAATAATCATGCCCTTGTGTGTCTTTTTGCAGTCATGGATTTTTCATTTTAGCGAAGTGTTGTAAGAAATATTTTGTTTTGGTTGATTTTTGTAACTTATTTTTTACATTTGTGAATCAATACTTCGTTAAAAAAATTGCAAGCTATTGATTGTAAATGTTTTAGAATTTATGTTGGCTTTGTTATAAAATATTGATTATCAATAATATAACTCTTTATTTTAAATTTTAACGAACTATTGGTGAATAAAAGGCATCTTTTTTGCCAAGCCTTACGATGACAGTATGAAACAGTCCAATGCTTGATTTATTATCGGACACACGCAGGCAGGATTAAAATAAATCGGGAAATAAAGGACTTTTTCGCAAAAAAACGTATGAATTCAAAATCCTTAAAAGGAATGTTTAAAAACTTAATTTCCATTGCACTTTTCTTGTTTTCTTTCATTTTTTTGAGCAGCATGTTAAATTCCGGAGAGAAATTTTTCACGCTGAACTCAAGAGTGCTTGATCCGCCGTTCTTGGCTTACGATTCTGTTGGGGCAAACTCAATGCTTGAAACAATGACATTGGAGCAAAAAATTGCTCAAAGCTTTATGGTAGATGCCGAATGTTATAATTATCGCGAAGATTCGCTGAAATTTTTAAATTCTTTAGGCGAAACATTGCCCGGAGGTTTTTTGTTTTCAATCAACAATCGTTTTGATAAAAATATCATCAGCCAACTTCAACAAAGAAAGGGAGGAGCGACGAGTATTCCATTCATGATTGGCGGAATGCCGGAGAGTTTGAACATTTTGCCGAAAACACGGTGTCGGGAAATATCGCCCTTGATGTTGGGAGCTATCCGCGACGAAGAGTTGATTTTCCGACTTGGCTCTTTGACTGGAAAATACCTTAAAGAATTGGGTGTGCATATGAGTTTTGTTCAACTTGCAGACAATAAGGAAATTCCTGATTCCCTTTTGTTGAAATACAGCTACGGCGACGATAATCTGAACACAATCAGAAAAATATACGCATTGAGCTTGGGCTTGCAAAACAACAGAATATTGGCTTCGATAAATTATCACGCCTCGTCGGAAGTGCTGCACGCAAAAAATGCGGACATTGAGCGTGAAAATCCTGAAAAAGAGATTTATCCGATTCAAGCATTGATAAACAAGGGCATAAGTGCTTTGAAAATCAATCCGATTTCTGCTGCCGACAAGCGCGAAACAAGCAAGCAATATCGTAAATTGATTGATTCGCTAAATTTCAAAGGTCTGCGCATCAGCAATCAGCTTTACAATATTGATAAATTGCAACTTGCAGACAGCGTGAAAAATGAACGAATTGGAACAGCATACCAAAACAATGACATACTCTTGGTGGATAAATTGAGTCCGAGCATGCTGAGTGCGATAGTTGCTGGGGTAGAAAGCGGAAAAATAAGCGAAAAATTTGTCGATGCAAAGTGTAAAAAGATATTGCGTGCAAAAACATGGGCCCCGAATGCTGTTTGAGGCTTCGGTAACAGTGCTTAAAGACGAGAAAAAGTATCTTCCTTTTTACGATCTGCCGCGCAAACCAATAAGCTCTGTTGCTATCGGAGCAAACGAAATAAACGAGTTTCAAAAATATCTTCAATATTATACCGATGTTAAAAATTACGCATTGGCAGGGCAGAGTTCAGAAACCGTGTTTCAATTGTTGGCGCACGAACTTGAAAAAAGCAGCCTTGTTGTGGTGAGCTTGCACGCCTTATCTGCCGATGCCGAGCAGCATTTCGGCTTGACAGAGCAAGCCATGAATTTTGTTGATACGCTTGCCGCGAAAACAAATGTGATGCTCGTTGTTTTTGGAAATCCCTATGTGCTTAAAGAAATGAAATCTCTCAAGGATATTAAAACCATTGTTTTGTCGTATAACGATTCGCAAACCGCGCGCGAAGTGGCGGCACAGGTTTTGTTTGGCGGAATTTCGGCAAAAGGTGCGCTGCCAATCAATATAAACACGGATATATTTAGCGGAATTGCAATAAATACGCCGCAAATTCGTATGAAATACTCGATTCCGCAAGAGGTGGAAATGTGCGAAGAAACAATGGCACGAATCGACTCGATTGCTCTTGACGGAATTGCAAAAAAAGCAATGCCCGGATGCCAAATCTTGATCGCCAAAGACGGTGTTGTTTTTTATCATAAAGCATTTGGTTATCACACGTACAAGAAAAAAAATAAGGTAAAAACTACGGATATTTACGATATTGCTTCCATTACAAAAATTGCGGCAACAGTGCCGAGCCTGATGAAGCTGACAGACGAACGAAAATTTGATGTGGATAAAGAAATGGGCGAATATTTGCCGGATTTGAAATCTACGAACAAAGAAAACATTGTGATTAAAACAGCTTTGGCACATTATGCAAAAATTGCCGGCTGGTTTCCTTTTTATCCGATGACATACAAGAAGAAACAACCCAATGTGCTGAACGAGGAACTTTGCAGCAAGCAGAAAAGTGATAAATATCCCTTGCAGGTTGCCGATAATTTATTCATAACTCAAGGCTTTCGCGATACAATTTTGAATAAAATTTACGATTCGAGATTGAAAAGAAAGAAAAAATACAAATATAGCGATCTTACGTTTTATATGCTTCGGGAAATGATTGAGGAAATCACGAAAATGCCGATTGATGTATATACAAAAACATATTTCTACGAACCAATTGGGTGTACGACAATGGGATATAATCCACTCGAACGCTTTCCGAGAAAAAGAATTGTGCCAACGGAGGAAGATACGTATTTCCGCAAACAGCTTGTGCATGGATATGTGCATGATTTTGGAGCTGCCTTGTGTGGAGGCGTTGGCGGACATGCCGGACTTTTTTCAAATGCCAACGATTTGGCAAAGCTCATGCAAATGTATTTGCAAGGAGGCGTGTACGCACGCAAGAAATATCTTGAGGAAAAAACCATAAAAAAATTCACAAAACGTCCGTTTAAAGCAAAGAAAAATCGCCGTGCGCTTGGGTTTGACAGACCGCTTTACCATTATGAAAATAAAGCATTTGAAATCCCTGACGAAAGTTACGGACACACCGGATTTACCGGAACAATCGCTTGGGTTGATCCGAAAAGTAAACTTGTTTATGTGTTTTTGTCAAACCGAATTCATCCGTCGATAAAAAACAGGAAACTTATTGATATGAACATTCGCAGCAAAATACATCGGCTGGTTTACGAAGCAATGATTCAGCCCGAAGCCGAGCATCTGGCTGACAAAAGCAAGAAAAAGTAAATGTGCGCGTTGAATGCCGAATACAAAAAAAAAGAGGCTGCAACAAAAAGTGTTGCAGCCTCTTTTGATAAAAGGGTTAGGGTCGATTAACGATATGTCATCAATGTTTTTCCACCTGATTTAGCAGCAGTTGCTTTTTTGTATGTGAAAACAATATTGTCGTTGTTGTCGAAAGTGTCGTCGCTTTTATTTTCGGTCAGTTCAACATTTTCAACTTGAATAACAACATATTCGCTTCCGCCTCTTAGTTTTGCCACAAAAACGTCTCCTGCTTCAACTTCCGGAACTTCGGAAACAGCATTTCCATTGCCATAGGCATCTATTGCAGCTTCAAGAGTTGCATTATCGTAGTCAAAATTTGTAACTGCAACAAATTTTGTAGAGTTTAATGCTTTCCATTTTGCTTCAAAGAAATAATTTCCTGCCGGTGTTGATGAAGAGGTTGTATTTACCATGTCTTTGTCTGAATTAGAGTCAGAAGATTTTCTTTCAACATCGTTTACAAGATCCCATGCGCCGGCTTTTGAACCCAACATGTGATAAATCACGCCATTTACTTTATCTCCAAGTGGCGTTTCTTCAGATGCAACCGTAATGCTTAGGTTTGCCGATTTGCTTGTTTTTTTGTCTGTTGCCGTAAAAGTCAAGGCAATCTGGTCGCCCGGATTTGCGTTTGCATCAATGGTGAAAGTAACATCAACAGAAACAGAACCTTTCTGATTGTTTAGGTCTATTTCATTGCCGATAAGTGCATTGTTTGCCATAACATTTAAGGTTTTCATTTTTTCGCCTGATGTTACGGTTACTTTAAACACAACGTTTGTTCCCGGCAAATAACCTTCGTTTGATATTTCTTTAACCTTTACGTTTAGTGGGTCGGAAGTTATTTCCGGATTGTCGTCGTCGGAACATGAAGTGATTACACTAACAGAGCTAAAAAGTACGACTGCAAAAAATAAATACAATAGTTTTCTCATAATAAATAATTTAAGTTAATAATTTAAGTTAATAATTTCAATGTTTTTTTTAAACGCCAAAGTTCGGCTATTATTTCAAATTTACAAAAAAAAACATTCATATAACGACAATAGAACGTGTTTTTATCGGAATAGTTGTAATACCATTTATATTTATAAAATAGTCCAATTTGCCAATTAGTTTTTTTTTATTACTTTTGGACCAAATTAAAAAGATATATTATGTCATTTCCAAA
>PDWJ01002432.1_pt1 | contig 19853 bp, 20 predicted proteins | sample 1430881 | NCBI WGS metagenome assembly PDWJ01 (sample SAMN01162460, study PRJNA174530) | Oral metagenome, whole genome shotgun sequencing project. | biome: Marine environment; feature: Marine mammal; material: Swab sample of the gingival sulcus; isolation source: swab sample of gingival sulcus...
CTTGTATCTTTTCTAACCACTTATCAATGTCTGCTTTCCATGACGACCAATCGTCAACCTCTTCTTGGGAATAATCCCTTATATTGATATTCTGAATTGTATCATAAAATAATTGAGTTATCCTTTCAACATCGCTATTTACTGCTTGTCTTATGTCAATGCTATCCATTTCACTATCAGTTTAGTTGTTTCAGTTCATTCTAACGCACGGTAACGGTCGCAGTGTATGAATAATGTGGGATTTGAAAGCGATAGTTTTCAAACCTGCACGGTTCGCAGCACTTGCCGTCTTTTTATTTTGTAACTCCTCAAAAATACGAAATAAAAGCAAAAGTGCGGGCAAATTGAAACAACTTTTTGAACTCCTACTCTACCCGCATTATTTATACACTTGTGTTACCTGCTGGCAATCTTTTCATTTAATCCTTTTAGTTTTTCAATCAGTTCTTTACTTTGTATTATTGTAAATTCATCTTCTATTTTCTTTTGCAACTTATTATTTTTAGTTGCTGTACAGTCTGAAACCATAACACACTTAAAGCCTTTTTTTATGAGACTATTCATTGTATCTTTAACACAATGGTCAGTAGTAAATCCAGCAACAAAAATCGTTTTTATATTATGTTCTTGTAGTACTTTTTCAAGGTTACTACCTTTGGTTGCATCAAAATCATATCTGCCTTCAACAACAATGTCTGTGTGTGCATAAATACTTTCCGTAAATTCTGCTTTCCAAGTTCCTTTTGTAAAGCGTTTTAACAATCTTGCCGGAAAAGGCGTTTTTTTATAATTCTCGTCTTTTTTGTCTAAAATCAGAGGGGCTTGAATAATCTTAATACCTTTGTTTCGTGCTTCTGAACACAAGATCTCAGTATTGGTTAGTACATGTCTGCTCTCATACTCTTTCTTAATAATCTTTTTAAAGATGCCTTTTTCTGTCCATGTTTTCTGAAACTCAATTAATAATATTGCAATATTATTGATGCTTTTTTCTGCTGTTTTCTTTTCTAAATTATTGCTAATGAATGATATTATGTCTTTGGGATGTTTTTCAATAAAATGATATGCGTCAAAGCGGGTTTCATTGTGCAAAATTTTTAAACTTGTATTGCAAATTCCTTTTTTATAAATGTCAATTATATCTTTTTCACTTCCTATTTCATCAAATTCAGCATTGACTATCAGAATAGGGGATTGTATTTGTGATAAAGTATTAGAAGGGTTAATTTCTATTTCAGGATTAAAACCAACCACTTTTTGGGTAGCATTTTTTATAATTGGTACTATAAATGTAGGAATGTTTGTGAAAAATTTCGTGCTATTTTTAATCATTCTTTCGTACCAATAAAGGTTTATAGCAATGCCCGTTAAATGAATTTGTGTGTTTTCATTTTCAAGTATTCTAATGGCACGTAAAGTTGCATTGGCTCCTGATGAAAAACCAACAATACAAAATTTGTTTAAATTTTTGTGTTGTCCTGTTACCCAATGAACCGCAGCTACAATATCTAAGGCTTCTTTTTTGCCAAAATAAGTTAAATCGCCCTCACTTTCTCCACAGGCTCTATGGTCAAAAGCGATGACATTGTAATTTGCATCAACCAAAGTTTTTATACTTGGTAACCAATCAATTTCGTGATTATTTCCTTTGGCGTCTGCTCCTTTCCAACCACTGCGATTAGCCCCAAAGCTGTGGGAAAGGACTATGGTAATGTCATTTTTCCCTTTTATCCACCAACCGTTTAAATGTATGCCGTCTTGGCTACAAAAGGAAATGTCTTGCGTTTTTATGTTGTAGATTTCAGACAGAGAATTAACTCGTTGTCGTTCAGGAGTTAATGATTGTCGCATTTTATTTGTAATAGAAAACTTTGATAAAATAGAACTCTTTGACATCATGATTATATTTTAATTTCTAAAAGATTTATTTAGCGACAAAATAAAATCAAGTAAAAATTAAAATCATTTACATTTGTTGATGAAGAGCAAGTTTTTCATTTTGTTTTCTTAATCTGCTTAGCTGAGTTGGTGTAATTCCCAAGTAACTTGCAATATGATAATGTTGAATTTTATTTTCTAAATTTGGGTATATATTTTTGAAAATCAAATATTTATTTAATGCTTTTTCTGACAGTAAACTTATTTCTCTATTCTGTTTTTGTTCAAGATAGTTAAGTGTTAATTTTTGAATGAAAGCACTTATTTCTTGGTATTTATTAGATAATTTGGTCAATTCTAAATACGGAATACACAATATTGTTGTCTTAGTTAATGCCTGAATATGTGTGATTGATTTTTTTTCAGGGGATATACTCGAAGCAACAAAGTCATTTTTCCGTAAAAAATGTTTATTCCATTCTTCGCCCTTGTCATTCAGATAATAAATTCTCAAAATACCACTAAAAACAAACCCTAAACATTGTGTTAATTCACCTGCTTTAGAAAAATAATCATTTTGGTCAAGTTCTTTGATGTAGACTAAGGGCTCAAGTTCAGACCAACAAATATGACTTAATGGCTGAGTGTTTCCTATTGCCTCACGCAGTTCTTGAATTTGATCGACTGTTGGTTTCATATTGAATGTTCTTCTATGCTTGCACGGTAACACCCAAATATACGCAATATATCCCAATGCTCAGAGTTCACCTCAAAAAAACACAAAAAAATGATAATACAAATAAAAACAGCGTGTTACCTAATAACAAAACTTACGCATTTTGTGTTATTAACTTGTGCATTCTATGTTACTTTTAGATCAAATAACATTTCTCCTGAACGGTTCAAGCTATGAGCGTTTTCTTTTTTCTTCGGGGTGTAATTGTTTAGCGAATGTCCATGTACTTATGGGTTTGCAGGCTGATGTTCCATTTTGGATTTTCTTTCACATACGCAATAATAAGCGGCATCAACTCTTTTTGACGACTCCATTCGGGCTGTAAAAGCAATCGACAAGAATCGCTCACCCACTGTGCATTTTTCTCTGCCCACGGAAAATCTCCTTCATTTTCGATGACCATCTTCAATTCGTGTGCACGCTTATAAGCTGAAATAACGGGAGGTCTAAACTTTTTTGGCGACAGACATATCCATTCAAAAGAGCCTTGTATGTCGTGAACACCACTGGTTTCTAAAAAAATACGGATTCCGGCATCATGCAACTGCTGTGTAAGGATTTCCAAGTTGTACATTGTCGGCTCACCACCGGTGAGAACCACTATTTTTGAAGGGACAGACGCTGCACGCTCCACAATCTCCTCAACCGAAAAAACAGGATGCCGATCGGCTCTCCACGATTCTTTCACATCACACCAATGACAACTGACATCACAACCACCAAGACGAATAAAATAGGCAGGTTTCCCCGTATTTACACCTTCCCCCTGAATGCTGTAGAATTCCTCCATCACCGGAAGCATGCTTCCCTTTTTAATTAATTCTGTCTGTTCTGACATTTCAAACTCTTTAATTATACCAACTTGATAAGAACTTATAAAAACAAGAAATTTCTTACAGATACCATGTATTAATAAAATTTCGCAAGTCACACAGTATGTTCACTGCTCCGGACTTGCGAAATTCGTACAACAAAACATTTTTCAGATTTCTGCACTATGCTTGTCTTCAATTTTACGGACAGGCACTATTTATAGATTTCTTTTTTAAACGCTCTAAAAGTATTTTGCAATAAACTAACAATAGTCATCGGTCCCACACCTCCCGGAACAGGAGTAATGGCACTTGCCTTTTTGCTCACCTCATCATAGTTCACATCACCTATCAGCTTAAAGCCGGACTTTGTTTTATCGGAAGGTACTCTGTGAATACCGACATCAATAACCACAGCACCTTCTTTCACCATCTTTCCGGTAATAAATTCCGGAATACCAATTGCAGCTATAAGAATATCCGCATTGGCACAAATCTCTTCAAGATTGGCTGTTCGAGAGTGGCATAGTGTAACGGTAGCATTACCCGGTTTTGACTTGCGTGACAACAAAATACTCATTGGTGTTCCAACGATGTTGCTTCGTCCTACAACAACACAATTCTTACCTTCAGTTTCAATATCACTACGTTCCAACATTTCCATAATTCCATTTGGAGTCGCCGGCAGGTATGTTGGTTGACCAAGAGCCATTTTTCCCACATTCACAGGGTGGAAACCATCCACATCCTTAGCAGGGTTTATATTACTAATTACAGTATCAACATCGATATGAGCAGGGAGCGGCAACTGAACAATAAAGCCCGACACTTCCGGATCATTATTCAAGAAGTCGATCGTCTTCAAGAGTTCTTCCTGACTAACATTCTCAGGAAATTTATAGAGTGAAGAGGTAAATCCCACTTGCTTACACGCCTTATCTTTACTTGCCACATAGGTTTGACTTGCACCATCATCCCCTACTAAGATTGCTGCAAGATGAGGAACATCTTTTCCTGCATCAATAAGAGCAGCTGTTTCTTTCGCAATTTCCGCCTTTATCTGCGCGGCAATAGCTTTTCCGTCAATCAATTTCATATATAATAATATTAACGTTTTCCTTTCATTCCCCCCATCATACGCATGAGATTCTTACCACCGCCTTTGGTCATCATCTTCATCATCTTTCGGGTTTCTTCAAATTGTTTAATCAATCTATTCACTTCCTGAATGTTCGAACCACTTCCGGCGGCAATCCTTCTACGTCTCGACCCGTTCAGTATTTTTGGGTTTGATCGTTCCTCGGGAGTCATTGAGTGAATAATTGCTTCAATACCTTTGAAAGCATCATCATCAATGTCAACGTCTTTCATAGCCTTACTCATTCCCGGAATCATTCCCATAAGGTCTTTAACGTTCCCCATTTTTTTGATTTGCTTAATCTGTTTAAGGAAATCATCAAAATTAAACTGATCTTTTGCAATTTTCTTTTGCAATTTTTTTGCTTCATCGGCATCGAACTGTTCTTGAGCTTTCTCAACAAGTGAAACAATATCACCCATTCCCAAGATACGGTCAGCCATACGTTTTGGATAGAACACATCCAGAGCATCGACTTTTTCACCGATACCGACAAACTTAATCGGTTTTTTAACTACCGAACGGATTGTTAATGCCGCACCACCTCGTGTATCACCGTCTAACTTTGTAAGAACAACACCGTCAAAGTCTAAGAGATCGTTGAAGGCTTTTGCTGTATTCACGGCATCTTGTCCGGTCATTGAATCCACAACAAACAGGGTCTCTTGTGGTTTAATGGCTTTCTTAACGTTGGAGATTTCCTTCATCATCTCCTCATCGATAGCCAAACGACCCGCAGTATCGACAATCACAATATTATGACCATGCGCCGTAGCATAATCTATTGCATCTTCGGCAATCTTAACGGGATTTTTATTATCTTCTATGCTAAAAACCTCAACATCAATTTGTTCACCAAGAACTTTTAACTGATTGATCGCCGCAGGACGATAAACATCCCCTGCAACCAGTAGCGGTTTTTTTCCTTTTTTATTCTTTAAATAATTTGCCAACTTCGCACTGAAAGTCGTCTTACCCGATCCTTGCAACCCGGCAATTAAGAATACCGCAGGACTTCCCTTGATATTAACTTCTTCTTCGCTGCCACCCATCAGTTGAGTCAGTTCATCATGAACAATCTTCACCATCAACTGGCTAGGCTTAACAGCTGTAAGTATCTTCTGACCTAGAGCCTTCTTCTTTACTTCTTCGGTAAAATTTTTCGCTATCTTGTAGCTAACGTCGGCATCAAGCAAGGCTTTTCGAACCTCCTTGAGTGTTTCCGCTACGTTTATCTCGGTAATACTTCCCTGTCCTTTTAAGACTTTCAGGGATCGTTCCAGTTTATCACTTAATCCTTCGAACATGAATATATCTCCTTAAGTGTTTTTTCTTAATGTTTCTTTAAAAGTTTTGCAAAAGTAATGATAATTATGATAAAATTAGGCACTTACAAGAACTACATCCTTTCGGGCAATTCTATACCTAACAATCGCATTCCTTTCTTCGTGGTTTGAGCAACCAACTCCGAAAGAAGGATTCGAAATCCTCGCTTATTAACATCCTCTTCTTTTAGAATTGAAATATCCTGATAAAACTGATTATACTCTTTAACAAGAGAATAAATATAGTTTGCTATAACGGCAGGACTGTAATTATTTCCCGCTTGGCGAACTATTTCAGGGAAATTCAATAATGTTTTAACAAGTTCTTTTTCCTTCGGTTCAAGCTTACTCAATACGCTGTAATCCGTACTTTGTTCCAAACCTTGTTCGGATGCTTTTCGCAAGATAGACCTGATACGAGCATGTGTATATTGTATGAAAGGTCCTGTATTTCCATTGAAATCAATAGACTCCTGAGGGTTAAACATCATCTTTTTCTTAGGGTCAACCTTCAAGATAAAATATTTCAGCGCACCAAGCCCTACCATTTCATAAAGTTCAGAAGCTTCTTTTTCCGAAAAATCGTCAATCTTTTGAAGTTCTTCTTTGGTTGCTTTTGCCGTTTCGTACATTTCTTGCATCAAATCATCAGCATCAACAACGGTTCCTTCACGAGATTTCATTTTTCCCTGCGGAAGCTCAACCATACCATAAGAAATATGTTGAATTCCTTCTGCCCACGGTTTCCCGAGCTTTTTCAGTATTTTCCGCAACACATCAAAATGATAATCTTGCTCATTACCAACAACATAAAGCATTTTCTTTGGACCATAATCATCAAAACGCATTTGTGCTGTTCCAAAATCTTGGGTTATATAAACAGATGTGCCGTCAGCACGCAACAATAATTTCTGATCAAGACCTTCATCTTCTAAATCAGCCCATACAGAACCGTCTTCTTTCTGAAAAAGAATACCTTCTTCAAGACCTTTCAACACCAATTCTTTACCCGGAAGATAAGTTTCCGATTCGTAATATACTTTGTCAAAATCAATGCCCATTCGATTATAAGTAACATCAAATCCATCGTAAACCCATTGATTCATCGTTTCCCACAACTTACGAACATCAGGATCACCGGCTTCCCACTTACGCAACATTTCTTGAGCTTCGAGCATCAACGGAGCTTGCTTTTCAGCTTCTTCTTTCTCCATTCCTTCACTTAAAAGCTGTGCTACTTCCTTTTTGTACTCCTGATCGAATCGAACATAATAATTACCTACAAGCTTATCGCCTTTCAAATTTAAAGACTCCGGAGTCGCATTTTCGCCCCATCGCTGCCACGCAAGCATGGATTTACAAATATGAATACCTCGATCGTTAATCAAGTTTACCTTTTTCACATTAACGCCATTGGCTTTAAGAATTTCGCCGATGGAATATCCCAACAAGTTGTTACGAACATGCCCCAAGTGGAGTGGCTTGTTAGTGTTTGGTGCCGAATACTCAATAACTAAAGGTGTTTGATCTTCACTTTTATGAAAACCAAAATCAGGATTTTCTTTCGCTGCTTCAAAAGCATTTAAATAGTACGAATCATGAATATACAAATTCAAAAAACCCTTAATCACCTCAAAACGTTCAATATATGTCAATTTACCGGCAATGTAAGTCCCCAATTCTTGAGCTGTCTGCTCCGGTTTCTTTTTTGAATATCTTACAAGAGGAAATACTACAATTGTTAAGTCTCCATCAAGACCTTTTTTTGTCTGATCGACTGAAATAACTTTTTCTTCAACATCCTGTCCATACAATTCCTTTAAAGCTGTAACTGTAGTGGTTTTAATCAATTGTTCTATCATACGCGTATCTGAATTTCGAGGTGCAAAGATAATGAATATCAGCTACCGAATTATAATTTGAGAATTGAAAATAATCTTTATTGCAGATATTTGCAGATGACCTGAAAAACAAAACTCCGCAAAACAGAAAATAACTTCCGTCTTGCAGAGCTGCAATTTATTTTTCCGAAATATCCTACTCTATTTTAAGGTAAACATTCTAGAAATATTAAAGCCAAAATAAATATCACCCTTACCCCAAGAGCCTGTTGTATTGCTAACATAAGCACTATCATACATTGCTCGTGAATTACTGAATATCAACTGAAAAACGTGCCCACCGGTTTCAATGTCCACACCCAAAGAGAGAGCATTTACAGCATCTTTATTCGCAGGCGTATTCAAATTGTAGTAATATTCGGCATTTATCGTTATTCGATTTGTAATTTTAAATCGACCACCTACACCCAAAGCAAACATATCGTTGTTGTCCTCCTCAAAAGTCACCAAGTTTTGATGCAAATGGGTTGGTGTCAACTGAATCGACAAACGTGATGAAAACTTTCGTGCAATCAACAATTGATTTACGTAAGCCATTCGTGATGAAAACAAATTTTCTCTATCGGGAAACTGCCAACGCATTCCATTCACATTCACAGTTCCATAATAAGAAAGTGTTATCGGCATAGTGCGCTTACCACTCTGCTGACGGAGTATTTTATACTTTACAAAACCATCAACAGTTTTATTCATGGTGGATCTCCCTATACCAATATTCAAGCGTTCACCAATTCCATATTCAAACCCCAAACGAATGGTTGATTGATCGAGACCAAACATTTCGTAGCCTCCCGAATTAAGTTTTCCGAAACGGTGTGAAATCAAAAACAACAACTCACCATCTGCCACGTTTTCGACAGAGTGTCCGTTGACTACACGAGTGGTTTTAAAAGTCGCCGAAGTGATATTTTCGGTCGGTCCATCGTCAAACAAGTCCATTAAATCATCCTGAGCAATAGACTCCAAGGATATTACAACCGCAACAATCAGCATGACACTGATGCGTGTAAGTATTTTATTAGTCATATAACATTCCATTATTTATCCAAGATTTCACTTGTTTAATTTCACATTCCGATAATTTGTCTTGCCCCTTAGGCATAGGAGAAAACCCTGAATCGTGGTTAATACTCCCAAGTAGCGAACCATTGTCGGCACTTATCTTAACAAGATCAAAATTGTCTAAGCCCACTCCCCCGGAAGGAGAAGCCCCGCTATGACAAGCTGTACAACTCCGATTCAAAATAGGTAAGATATTGTCCTGATAGGTCACACCATCGGTATCACAATCATCAATGCCATACAAATCTTCCTCACTATCGTATTTGCAAGACGATAATCCCCCAATAATCACTGCTAAAAATAGAAGCATTATCATGTATTTCAATAATTTCATCTGTTCACTTTTTTCTAACCAAGCCCGAGGTACACGAAACAACACTTTAAGCTCTCGAGGATCGTTCGAATATTTACCCCGGACATAGTCCGTTTATCGTTTATTTTTTCAGAGCTTTTAATTCAAGATCAACCGTTACTTCAACACTTTCAGCAATGTTTTTAACCACCGCCTTAGGTATCTTAATCTCAAAATCCTTAGGTTTCAAATTAAATTTTGAATCCGCTTTTATGCGACCATCCTCTAACACCAACGTTCCTTTTTCTTTGATAGACTGAGTAACACCATGAATGGTTAAATTTCCTTCAACCAGAACATTATTGACCTCACCTTCTACCAAATTTAATGATTCGTAATCAAGAACTTTTCCTTTGAAAACAGCATTTGGATATTTGTCGGACTCCACAAAGTTTTCGTTAAAATGTTCTTGCATCAACGCTTTCTCAAATTCAAAGGACTTCATAAGAACTTTAAAAACAAAAGCTCCTGTTTTCAAATCCAAAGCACTATTTACGGTATGATTGTTCGCTGTAATATCCTCAATGGGAGTGGTGCTGTAAAAACTGATATGCCCCGATTTTGTAATATACCTCTGCGCTTCAGCACTAATTACCGAAAAGCACAAAAGGCATAATAATGTTAAATATTTCATTTGCTTATTTTTTGTGACCAAGCCCGAGATAAGAAACAGAGTTTTAATCATTCTGTCTTTGCCGAAACATTTACCTCAGACATTGTCTGTTTTTATCTGTTTATTTTTGATAGGTCAAATGTTTTGATTTTCACCACTGAGAATACTGTTTTCTTTCAAAAAAAGCTCAAAGGGTATCATTCAACTTCGATTTTCCGCAATCGTGAAGATTTACTTTAACAATGTACATTTTTCAAGAATAACATCAGTCTCATTGTAACCAATGCACAAGCCTTTCAATTTTATCGGCTGACCTTCCTCAATTACTTGCTTTGTCTTTGTCAGGGTAATACAACGCACCCCTTCATCTCCAAACATTCCTTCATTAAAAACAAAATTAATAACGAAGTTACTATCCGTTGTTTCGTAATTACTGACAACACCATTGACTTCAATAAACATTCCTGAATATTCACTGTCGGCAAGTGCCTTATCGCGTGTAAATATCGAATACAACTCCTCAGCTTCCACCGAAACAGTAGCTTCTTTTTTTGAATAATCGGGATGAGGCTTGTTATAAACGAAAGTAAATACCAAATACGCTGCAACAGCTCCCAATAACAATGCCCCTAACAAAACAGGACCCCATTTCTTTTTCATATACTTATCTTTTTAATCAAACCCAAGACTCGGCTCACCATTCACTAAAGAACAGGTAATCGACGAACATAAAACATTTAATAAACATGAATGTTCCACAATACCAGAGCCTAAGACTCAAAAGGTAAACAAAAAAGAAGCGTATTAGTTTCCGAAAGGAAAACAAAAAAAAGTTAAATACGTACATTCGCTAAACAAACGCTCCCGAAATCTTCAACTTTTACAAACGAATACAATGTGAGAACACCAAGCAAAAGTTACACACAAAAAGACTGAATTACAAAACATTAAAGAATAAAAAAACAAACCATTCAAAATATTTTTCGATATTTTTTCAGAAAAAAGCCTTCGTAATAAAATAATCATTAATTTTGGAAATCAGAATCTAATTTCATTAAAGAAGCATTCTATGAAGAATAAGAGTCTGATTTCCATAACCGATTACAGCAAAGAGGAATATATCAAGGTACTTGATATTGCTGAAGAATTTGAAAAAAATCCGAGACAAGACATCCTAAAGAATCATGTTATTGCATCCTTGTTTTTTGAGCCATCAACCAGAACTCGTTTGAGTTTTGAGAGTGCCATCAACAGGCTTGGAGGTAAGATTGTTGGTTTTAGTGATGCATCAAGCTCCAGTACACAAAAGGGTGAATCATTGAGAGATACAATTCTGACAGTTTCAAACTATTCAGATTTGATCGTCATGCGTCATCCGGTAGATGGCAGCGCACGGTTTGCAAGTGAGGTTGCAGGCGTACCCATTATTAATGCAGGCGATGGTGCAAATCAGCACCCTACACAATGTATGCTCGACCTGTATTCGATAAGAAAAACGCAAGGCACTCTTGAGAACCTTGACATCGCACTGGTTGGCGACCTTAAATATGGAAGAACAGTTCACTCACTAGTGGAAGCAATGTGTAATTTTAATGCAACATTCCATCTTGTTTCTCCGATTGAATTGAAACTACCTTCGGCAGTAAAACAACATATTAAAGATGCAAATCTGAAATATTATCAATACACCGAGTTGCAAGACGTGATGGACAAGGTAGACATCCTTTACATGACACGTATTCAGCGAGAACGATTCTCCGATCCGATGGAATATGAGAAAGTTAAAAACTCGTACGTACTGGAAAAATCAATGCTTGGAAATTGTCGTGAGAACATGAAGGTTCTACACCCACTGCCAAGAGTAAATGAAATTTCGGAAGATGTTGACAACACACCTCAAGCTTACTATTTTCAGCAAGCACTAAATGGTGTTTATGCTCGTCAAGCATTATTGGCTATTATTTTAGGTTTAAAATAATTTTAAGAATCTGTAATTATGAGCGGACAAAGAAAAGAATTGGTTGTTTCGGCAATTGAAAACGGAACAGTAATTGACCATATCCCAACAAAAAGCGTTATGCTGGTTATGAATATTCTAAATCTGGATTCATCAGAAAAGGAAGTATTCATGGGTAACAATCTTAAAAGTGAAAAATACGGAAGAAAGGGTATCATAAAAGTGAAAGAGGTGTTCTTTGAAGATACGGATATCAACAAAATTTCACTGGTTGCACCTACGGCTTCTCTTATCACAATTAAAGATTTCAAAGTTGTTGAAAAGCGTTTTGTAAGAAAACCTAAAGAGATTAAGAAATTCGTAAAATGTATCAACCCGAATTGTGTAACAAATGTTGAAGACGGTATTGATACAATTTTCAAAGTAGTATCAAAGAATGACGAAGCTTTGAAACTGCACTGTCATTACTGCGAAAAAATAACAAAAGAACAAGAAATAGAATTTATATAAATAACAACGTTTTTTATTTCGTTATAAATCATTTTTTGGAACAGTTTCCAAAGCCAAACATCCTCTATTAGAGATACTTTTTTAATAGAGGATGTTTTGAATATTCCACTAATATCCCACCGAAGAAAGCTCGAAAAACAACTTACAAATAAAGTTCCCGGCAAAAACTCCATTGTTCAAATACTTTTTTTTCAATTATAATCATGTATCTTTGCAGCACATACAGCAAGGGTATTTTTTTTCAGACAAATGAACAAAGTGGATACATTTAGTATATTGATTGATCATGATAATCGATTAATACGTTACAGGCATTCCGGCTTTTTAAGTCTCGAAGATGTTGGGCAGGCTTGGAATAAGTTTTTAATGATGTCAGAGTTCACAGAACAGAACTACAGTTTATTATCAGACTATCGCAATAGCACATTCGTTGGAAAAGCAAATCAAGTGAATGATTTGATTGCAATTTTAATGGATTTAAAACCAATAATAGACGGTAAAAAACAAGCATTACTGATTGACAACCCCATAAACACAGCTCTATCCATTCTTTTCGAAAGTAAAGTCTATTCTAAAACAGGCTTTATGGTTAAAACATTTACAACAGAAAAAGCAGCACTCGAATGGCTTATTTTATAAGTAGGCTAAGCCGGAAATAAAAAAAACTCTGAACATCCATTCAGAGTTTTTTTGTGCCCAAGACAAGAATCGAACTTGCACGTCCTTGCGGACACATGGCCCTCAACCATGCGCGTCTACCAGTTCCGCCACCTGGGCTTTTAATGACCTTTCCGCCATTTGCGATGCAAAAATAGTCCTTTTTTGTAACGAATCGATCATAAGTTCAAAAAAAAATTAATTTTATTAGTCTTTCGCCATAAACACAAAGATATAGCATGCCTGATAAGCTTGTGTTTTCTCGCTCTTCACCCGAAAGAGCTAGCGAACTACCACACCCTGAAATACCAACAATAGACTATTGGCTGTGCTGTAAAAAGGCTGTATTTTTGGCGGTTAAAAAAAATCGGATTATGAAGGAAGAACAGGAAAAAATGCAAGTACCCGAAAAGTACAAGTTTATTATCCAACTTGGTAAGGCGCTACATACCTACGGCGTTCCTTCTTACAAATTGCAAATGTACCTGAGTGAGATTGCTGAAAAAAAAGGCATTAAAGGCTCTTTCATGGATTTGCCCACTTGGGTCAACTATGTTTTTTATGAAAAAGACGAAAATACCTACAATTTTATTGAGCGTGTACCTCCCGGTGAACTGAATTTGGGAGCTTTATCAAGAGTTGATGAAATTACAAACCATGTATTGGACAATAAAATCAGCTTTGCCGAGGCAAAAATTGAGATTGAAAAAATAAAAACAGAACGTTTGGGCTATGGTCGGGTCATTGAGCTTTTGGCTTTTATGACATCCACAAGCTCATTCAGCTTGGTCTTAGATACCAGTTGGGCTTCCGCAATAACTGCCGGAGGGATTGGTGCTATTGTGTACGGAATCACCTTGTTAGCAAAAAAATCATCGTACCTACAAACAACCATAGAGACTTTGGTTGCTTTTGTGGCAACCCTAATCACAGGCGTATTATCATTGTATTTTAAGGAAATTAATATTTCAATGACAATCTTAGCATCCATCATTGTGTTTATTCCCGGACTGTCGATTACATCTGCATTGGAGGAAATAACAAGCCGAAGTTTGGTTTCCGGAACGGCAAAGCTTTTTGATGCACTCGTCTCCTTGTTTAAGCAATTTTTTGGGGTTGTCTTAGGATTGAGTTTGTTAAATCAGTTTGTCGACTTGAATCCGGTTCCCGTAACGCAAGACATTCCTCGAATTGTTGACTACATTGCCATTTTAGCTCTGGCAGCCAGCATATTGCCTGTATTCAAAGTACGCCCTAATGATTTGATATTTGGACTTATTTCCGGTTTTGCATCCTATTATACAACCATGATTTTTGAATTTTCGGGCTTGATGTTAAGTATCTTTTTCGGTACTTTGGTTGCTGTTTTTGTAAGTAAATTATTCAGCCATTTCACCAAATCACCAAAACTTGTATACCTAGTTCCCGGAATTATTATGCTCGTACCGGGGAGTAAGGCTTTCATAGGCTTAAGCACAGTGGTATTTCAAGAAGCAGGAAGCACCTACAGTAATATGGGCGAACAAATCTTGTATATCTTCATGGGAATTATCGGAGGGCTAATCTTTTCAGGAAGTTTTATGGAATCCAAACAACTCAACAAACCAAAGTCAAGCTAAAGCCAAAGCCTGCCACTAAAATATTCCTTGTTCCATACCATCGAGTCAAATTTGCTGAATACAAAATAAGCAATATTGATTCGATGGTTGTTAGCTATATATTGACGGTTTTAAGAACCCAACTTCACAAAAAAAACACACTAAAAAATCCAAAAATCAGGTAATCTTGTAGTTGAAGTTTTTTAAGTTTTTAAGATCTTCGTTCATTGATTTTCCGCTTGTTGTCAGGTAATCACCGGTCATAACGCCACTCAAACCACAATTAAGCAACTCTTCTTCGTAATCTGCAACAATATTTCTACCTCCTGCCAGACGGATTTGCGTTTTTGGATTAATAATTCGGAACATCGCAACACTCAATAATATCTCGTCCTTCGTCAAAGGGCTTTCATTTTCCATTGGAGTCCCGGAAATGGGAGTAAGAATATTCAAAGGTATCGAATCGACTTGCAATTCGTTAAGAAAAAACGCCATTTCCAATCGTTGTTCCATAGTCTCCCCCATTCCGAGGATTCCTCCGGAGCACACGCCCATTCCCAATTCCATTGCCGCTTTGATTGTCTCTACTTTTTCTTCGATGGTGTGCGTAGTAACAAGTTTGCCAAAATGCGATGGAGCACTTTCAATATTGCAATGGTAGCGAGAAACACCTGCCTCTGTCTTCAAGCGTTCCAATTGAGACTTATTCAACAAGCCCATTGAAGCACAAAGAGAAATCGCCGATGTTTCACGAATTTCTTTGTAAATCGGAATAATCCGACTTAACTCCTTGTCGGACAAACTATGCCCGCTTGTCACCAAAGAATGTTTCCCTACGCCCATCGCTTCATGATCGCTCGCCGTTTTCACCGTACTGTCCTTATCAACCAGATCATAACAATCAACTTTCGACTTAAAGTGCACCGACTGGCTACACCACGAACAATCCTCGGAACAGCGTCCTGACTTTGCATTCGTTATGGTGCAAACTTCAAGCGTATTCTTAAAATAAAACTTACGAAGATCATTCGCCAGATTATAAATAGCTTCTTTATCGTTATATTCCAACAATTCCAAAGCCTGCTCCATCGTAATGCCCTTATCGAGAAACAATCCCTGACGTATATTTTCAAATTCTTCTTTATTCATCTCGCACTATTAACTTGTGTATTAATTACAGCTTTCACAAAAAAGCCATTAAAGTTCGATCATTACCGGACAATGATCCGAACCCATCACTTGATTCAAAATTTCAACATTCTTTATTTCGGATAAGAACAATTTACTAACCAAAAAATAATCGATTCTCCAGCCAACATTCTTCGCACGTGCTCCGGCTCGATAACTCCACCACGAATAAGCTCCTTCCTTTTCGGGATTAAAATGACGAAAAACATCAACAAAACCACCTTGCGTAAAACGATCCATTCCATCAATTTCTTTTTGTGTAAATCCTGCCGACTTATTGTAATTCGGCTTTGGTCGTGCCAAGTCAATCGCCTTGTGAGCTACATTAAAATCACCACAAACAACAACAGGCTTTTTACTTTCCAAGGCTTTCAAATAATTGTAGAAATCTTTGTCCCATTCCGTTCTGTAATCAAGTCTTTTCAGTTCGCTACCGGAATTAGGCACATACACATTCACCAGATAAAAATTCTCATATTCAAGACACAACACTCGCCCCTCCTGATCGTGTTGTTCAATTCCAATACCTTTGGAAACACTCAAAGCTTCGGTTTTTGAAAGAATCGCTGTTCCCGAATATCCTTTTCGCTGTGCCGAATTTGAGTAAATATGATAGCCCATCATCGACTCCAGTGTTTTTACTACCTGATCATCCTGCGCCTTCGTTTCTTGCAAACAAAGCATATCGGGGTTTAATTCATCAATATCGTTAAAAAAAGTCTTCTTGGTTATCGCTCGGATACCATTTACGTTGAATGATATTATTTTCATATTTTCTATTTTCTGAGACGCTTCATACTGCGCCTGTCGGGTTTATTTTATTAGTGCTGCCAATCCTTGATATATTGATTTATTATTGCCTCCATAGGGTGTTGCAGCACTTGGTGTAGGTTTATTCCATAGCCGTGAAGTACATTTTCCAATTCTTCCTGCAAATAATAAGCAACCGAGCCCACAAAACAAACGGATGGGGCATGTTTTGGCAATAACTTCAACAAATGACGATTCACAAAAAGATGAAACGAATCAGCAATTAATGTTTGAATAGCATCATTCGTTTTGTTCTGTATAACAAATTCACACACCGAAGCCAAAAAACGACCAACGCCTTCATCCTTGTACAATTTGTGGAGCACAGCTACCCTATCCATCTGAAAATGAGATTCAAAATTGAGAAGAAGTTGTCGGTCAAGTTCTCCATAATAGGCTCTCTGCAAAAAAAGTCGCCCGATATGATTGCCACTACCTTCATCGCCCAACAAGTACCCGAGTGAAACCATCGTGTTAGTTATCGTTCCATTCTGATAGACACAAGCATTACTGCCGGTTCCCAAAATTGCGGCAACGCCCTGTCCATCTTTTCCGAATAGCGCAAAACAAGCAGCCATCATATCTCCTTCCACCTCTATTTTTGACTCCGGAAAAAATGAACGAAACTGCTTACGAATTATCATTTTCCCCTCATCACTTCCGCATCCCGAACCGAAAAATTTAATTGTATCAATCTTAAAACCCTTTAAGTAAGGAACTAACACATCTTGAATTTCGTTGGCAATTCGAGTTTCAGAAAGTTGGTAAGGGTGCAAACCTATTGTTTTAAAAGTTTTAATCAACACACCTTGACCAATCAGTGCAAAATCGGTTTTCGATGCCCCGCTATCGGCTACTAAAATCATACTATTTTCGATTCAATATATTTAATTATTTCTGTTGTTTCTCCGGCTTCAAACCATTCAATATTTTCATCTTTTCTGAACCATGTTAATTGCCTTTTCGCATAGCGTCTGCTACTGGTTTTAATATTCTCAATAGCCTGTTCCAATGATATTTTGCCGTCATAATGTTGAAACAATTCTTTGTAACCAACAGTGTTTAAAGCATTCAAATGCCGATATGGATATAAGCCTTTCACCTCTTCGAGAAGACCTTGCTTCACCATCAGGTCAACACGAAGGTTAATTCGATCATACAAAAGAGCTCTATCCATATCAATTCCAAGCTGAATAATAGAAAAACTCCGACTGCGAACTTTGTTTTTTCGCAAAGATGTGTAAGTTTTACCTGTAGTCAAACAGACCTCTAATGCTCGAAGCAGGCGTTTTGGATTTTTTCGATCAACAATTTGATAATATTCGGGATCTAATTTCTCAAGGCGTTCACAAAGACAACTCAGCCCCTTCTCTCTAAAATCACTTTTAAGCTCTTCTCTCAAATCAGGATCGGGATCGGGAAGATCATCAATACCATAGCAAAGAGCTCGTTGATAGAGTCCTGATCCGCCAACGGCAATAAGCACATCATGTTGCAAAAACAAACGCTCTAAAAGAGTGATGGCTTCTTGTTCATACTGCGAAACATTGTAATTATCATAAATTGAGAGGTTATTGATAAAATAATGCTGCGCCGCCGCTTGTTCTTCGGATGTAGGTTTGGCAGTGCCAATGCTCATTTCACGATAGAATTGTCGTGAATCAAAAGATAAGACAGGTGATTTAAAATATTGCGCTAATTCAATACTTAAAGAAGTTTTTCCCACGGCTGTAGGACCATTTACTACAATCAGATTTTTCATGTATCGCTGTGTCTAATACACATCATCTTCAGTGAGTTCATCAAACATATCACCAATTTCATTGTGTTTTTCTTCTTTGGCTGCATCAAGGTCTATAGCCTTCAACAAGTCAGCCATCAACTCTTCATCACTAATATCAGCAGCTGTAACTTCAATTTGCCCTTTACTGAAAACACATTTCGGAAGCACATCAGCATCGTCAAGCGCAACACACTCAATAAATTCTAAAAAGAAAACATTAGGAGACAAAAAATCATACTCATACAGAAGTCGTTGATGCAGTTCATCAACGTAATTCCCAATAACGGCATCTTTCATTGTAAGCACCTTACTATCCTCTTCCATTTGCATATCCAAGAAATTAATTTCCAATCGCTTAACCCAATCTTTATCTGTAAGAAAGAATGAAGCCAGCTCAGTTCCATCAACACCAATTTCTTTTATTATGCAGTTATGAAAATCCTCAAAAGTACATTCCGAAGAGATGACAATATCTCGAACAAAATCGTCAATATCTGAATGCAACACTCTAAACTTATACCCTTCCATATTCACCCATTTTTCTTTTTTAATCTACAAATATCAGACAAAGTTACCAATAATACCACTTGGTGTCTGATAGAAAACCATTGAGTTATCAAGTCTTTATTAAGAATAAGACCACAATCAAGACATGCCGAAACTAATCTTCAGCTTTATCTTTGCGTTGCAACCCCAACTTACTCCCTTCTTTTAGCATCAGTTCAAACGCCTGTTCATAATCATTTGCTATTTTGCCGTCAAGAATAGCGTCTTTAATTTCGGCTTTTATATCTCCCACAATCTTACAGGGTTTAATATCAAAAGTGGCCATAATTAGTTCACCACTTATGGGTGGTTGAAAATTTCGGATTCGATCTTTTTCTTCAATTTCAACAAATCGCTGACGAACAATTTTAAAATTCTTCAAATATTTCCGAACTTTCTTTTCATTTTTAGATGTGATGTCTGCTTCACACAACAGCATAAGACTTTCAACATCATCTCCCGCATCAAAAAGCAACCTACGAACAGCTGAATCCGTAATCCCCTCGTCTGAAAGTGTTTGCGGACGCAAGTGCAAAGCCACCATTTTCTGAACAAACTTCATTTTATCATTTAGCGGAAGCTTCAATTGCTTAAAAATTCGAGGCACCATCTTCGATCCCAGAAATTCATGCCCGTGAAAAGTCCAGCCCAGTTTTGAATCAAAACGTTTTGTTTGAGGTTTCGCAATGTCATGCAAAATAGCGCTCCACCGCAACCAAAGATCATCCGTTGTTTTTGCAATATTGTCAAGCACTTGCAGTGTGTGGTAAAAATTATCCTTATGCCCTATTCCATTTTGCACATCAACACCTTTAAGAAGCACTAATTGAGGAAATATTATTTGAAGCAAACCGGTTTTCTCCATAAGTTTGAAACCAGCCGAAGGGCGATCAGTCATAATCATTTTATTGATTTCGTCAATAATCCGCTCACCGCTGACAATCTCAATTCGCTCCTTATTTCTTTTTATGGCATCGAAAGATTCTT
>PDWJ01003374.1_pt1 | contig 19851 bp, 14 predicted proteins | sample 1430881 | NCBI WGS metagenome assembly PDWJ01 (sample SAMN01162460, study PRJNA174530) | Oral metagenome, whole genome shotgun sequencing project. | biome: Marine environment; feature: Marine mammal; material: Swab sample of the gingival sulcus; isolation source: swab sample of gingival sulcus...
GTCGGCTGGCCGTAATTATCCACATAACGCAGTGCCACCAGCCCATCATCCAGCACATCCTCCGCACGGTTCCCCTCAAACACCGCCCGTCCTTCACCATGTGCCACCGCCACCGGCAATATTGAGCCCGCCATGCCCTGCAAAAACAGGGACGGTGACGGCATAATCTCCACCGCAGCATACCGTGCTTCAAACTGCTCAGACTGATTACGGTAAAAACGCGGCCAGTGCCCTGCCCCCGGAATCATATTGCGTAACTGTGAGAACATCTGGCAGCCATTACAGACCCCCAGCCCGAAGCTGTCCTCACGCGCAAAAAATGCCGCAAACTGCTCACTGGCCCGCTCATTCATCAGAATCGTTTTCGCCCAGCCCCCCCCGGCCCCCAGCACATCACCATACGAGAAGCCACCACAGGCAACCATGCCCTGAAAATCACCCAGATTGACACGACCTGTAATAATATCCGTCATGTGTACATCGACTGCACGGAATCCGGCCCGGTCAAAGGCCGCCGCCATTTCTATCTGGCCATTGACACCCTGTTCACGCAGTATTGCCACTGCCGGACGTGTCTCTTTAGCCCCTCGCCCATTGAAGGTGTGGGGTTGAGGTGCAGGTGCTTCCACAGCAAAACTCAACCGGAACGGCAGCCCCGGATCATTTGCATCATCCAGCCGCGCAAATTCCTGTGCCGCACACTCCGCGTTATCCCGCAATGCCTGCATCCGGTAGCTGGTTTCAGCCCAGATTTTCTGCAACTCCACCCGTGGACGCCGTAATAACTCCTGATGCGCAAAGGTCACTACCAGCTCGTCCGACTCATTCAGCTCGCCAATCACATGGGTATGTTGCCCCAAACCGGCTTCGCGGAAGGCTTCCAGCACGGTATCCGTGTCACTGTGACACACCTGTAACACCGCCCCCAGCTCTTCATTAAACAGGGCAGCCAGGGCATCATCACCCAGATCACCAAGGTGCACATTGACACCACAATGCCCGGCAAAGGCCATCTCGGCCACCGTCGCCAGCAGGCCGCCATCAGAACGGTCATGGTAGGCCTTGATCAATCCATCAGCCCGCAAATCCTGTACGGTATCAAAGAAGTTCCGCAAGGCCTTAGCATCATTTACATCTGGTGCATGATGCCCCACCTGCTGATACACCTGTGCCAGCGCCGAGGCCGCCAGACGATTTTTGCCCTTGCCAAGATCGACCAGAATCAGATCAGTATCATCCAGATCCGTGCGCAACTGCGGTGTCAGTGTCTTCCGCACATCCACCACCGGTGCAAACGCCGAAATAACCAGTGATAACGGGGCAGTCATGGTGCGTTCTGCGCCATCCTGCTGCCATACCGTTTTCATCGACAGCGAGTCCTTGCCCACCGGAATCGCCAGCCCCAGTTGTGGACAGATGTCTTCACCCACCGCTTTCACCGTGTCGTACAGTGCCGCATCCTCACCGGGATAACCCGCCGCCGCCATCCAGTTGGCAGACAGACGAATATCACTCAGCCTGCGAATATCGGCGGCGGCAATATTGGTCAGCGCCTCACCAACCGCCATCCGCCCAGAGGCCGCCGGATTAACCAGCGCCAACGGCGGGCGCTCGCCCATGGTCATGGCTTCACCGTAATACGTGGTGAAATCACTGGCGGTTACCGCAACATCCGCCACCGGCACCTGCCACGGCCCGACCATCTGATCACGCGTTACCATGCCGGTAATGGTGCGATCGCCAATAGTAATCAGGAAAGCCTTCGATGCCACCGTCGGCAACCTCAGTACCCGTTCCACCGCCTCACCCAGATCAATACCAGTCAGTGCCAGCTCCGGTTTATGAAAGGTCTGATGCTGTACATCCCGCAGCATTTTCGGTGGTTTGCCCAGCAAGACATTCATCGGCATATCCACCGGCTGATTATCAAAGTGCGCATCACCGACCAATAAATGCTGCTCTGCGGTCGCCTTGCCGACCACCGCATACACGGCACGCTCACGTTCACACAGGTTACGGAAAGTCTCCAGCCGTTCGGTGGCAATCGCCAGCACATAACGCTCCTGCGCCTCGTTGCACCAGATCGCCATTGGCGACATACCCGGCTCATCATTCGGTACCGTGCGCAGCTCAAAGGTACCGCCACGCCCGGCATCATGAATAATTTCCGGAATGGCATTGGAAATACCGCCCGCCCCGACATCATGAATCGACAGAATCGGACTTTCCTCACCCAGTGCCACACAACGGTCAATAACTTCCTGACAGCGGCGCTGCATTTCCGGGTTACCACGCTGTACAGAAGCAAAATCCAGTGACTCACAACGGGAACCGGAGGCCATGGATGAAGCGGCTCCCCCGCCCAGCCCGATCAGCATCGCCGGGCCACCCAGTACCACAATGGGTGTGCCTTCCGGCAGCGGATGCTTGTCGACATGACCTGCGCGGATATTTCCCACACCACCGGCAACCATAATCGGCTTGTGGTAACCGCGTAACTCTTCACCGTAAGCCCCCGGTACCTGCTGTTCAAAGGTACGGAAATAACCACTCAGATTTGGTCGCCCGAATTCATTATTAAAGGATGCCGCACCCACCGGCCCTTCCAGCATAATTTCCAGTGCCGAGACGATACGTTCCGGCTGGCCGTAATCCGTTTCCCACGGCTGGCTGAAACCGGGAATCTTCAGGTTCGATACCGAAAAGCCACACAATCCGGCCTTGGGCCTGGAACCACTACCGGTTGCCCCCTCATCACGAATCTCCCCCCCGGAGCCGGTTGCCGCACCGGGGTACGGTGCAATTGCCGTGGGGTGATTATGCGTTTCCACCTTCATCAGAATATGCACCGGCTCCCTGACATACTGGTAGGTATTTCCTTCACCGTTCGGCATCAAGCGGGTCGCCACATGGCCGGTCATCACCGCAGCATTATCCTTGTACGCCGATAAAATCCCCTCCGGTGCATGACGGTAGGTGTTACGGATCATACCGAACAGTGACTGCTCCTGTGGCTGACCATCAATAATCCAGTCGGCATTAAAGATCTTGTGCCGACAGTGTTCCGAGTTCGCCTGGGCAAACATCATCAGCTCAACATCAGTCGGATTGCGCCCCATTGTCACATAATTTTCTGCCAGATAAGCAATCTCATCGGCAGAGAGTGCCAGACCCAGTTCGTTATTCGCCTGCACCAGGGCGGCCTGTGCATCGGCGGAAATATCAATCTGTCGCAGGGGTGCCGGTTCTGCTTCACTGAACAGGGCAATGGCATCCTCCAGTTCATAAAATACCGTTTCAATCATGCGGTCATGCAGTAATGCCTGCACAGCACTGAGGGAATCATCCGCCAGTAGCGTTTCAGTCTGCAAATGATAGGCGATACCACGCTCAACCCGTTCAACCACGCTCAAGCCACAGTTATGAATAATATCAGTAGCTTTGGTCGACCACGGTGAAATGGTACCTGGGCGCGGTGTAACCAGTACCAGCTGGCCGTCCTGGTTCACCGTTTCACGGCGATGTTCACCGTAGGTCAACACGGTGTTCAGCTGTTCCAGCTCCGCCACCGACGGTTCATTAACACACCGCACAAAATGCACATAATTGGCGGTGAGTGCAGTTATCTGCGGGGCAATGTTTTGCAGGGCCTGCAGTAACTTCTGACTGCGGAAATCGGAAAGAGCAACGCTACCGGGAAGAATCAGCATGTGAAGGGTCTCAATGGGCTTTTTCAAAGCAGGTATGATACCGAAAGGTATTGTGACAACCAAACCGGAAAACCGTTTTCGCCTAAAATAACCTGTCTCACCATCAATCATCACCCGGGAGAATCCGTATGAAACAGATCGCGGTATTAGGGGCCAATGGCCGCCTTGGCAATGAGGCCGTACATGCCTTCCATGCTGCGGGCTATCAGGTTATTGCCGTCACCCGTAACGGCCATATCCGCTGCGCACCGCAAGGTATCACCTGTCGTGCCGCAGAGGTCATGAACCTCCAGCAGCTCAAAAAAGCCGTGACGGGGGCAGATATTATTTTTAATGCCATCAACCCGCCCTACACCGAGTGGCTGACCTCCGCCCTGCCGATGGCACGTAATATCATGGCAGCCGCCCGCAGCCAGCAGGCACTACATCTGTTTCCCGGCAATGTCTACAACTACGGGCAGCAGATTCCCGCCCGCTGCACCATCGAAACTCCGATGGCGGCGCACGGTGTGAAAGGTAAAGTCCGCATTGAAATGGAAAAACTATTCCGCCTTGCAGCCGCCAAATACAAGGTTCAGACCATTATCCTGCGTGCCGGTGATTTCTACGGTGGCAGTGGTACCGGTTCCTGGTTTGATCTGGTGCTGGTGGACAAACTCCACAAGAATCAGTTTGTCTACCCCGGCCCGACAGATGTCGTGCATAGCTGGGCTTACTTGCCGGATCTGGCACAGGCTTTTGTCGCCTTGGCGGAAAAACACCAGTCACTCAGCACGTTTGAACAGCTGCTGTATACCGGCCATGCCCTGACCGGTGCGGAATTACAGACACGGGTTGAGCAGGTTTGCGGCAAGCCACTGCAAACACTGGGTATGCCGTGGAAACTGATTAAACGATTGCTGAAGTGGCTTATCTGTGGGAACAACCACATGTGCTGGATGGCTCACGTTTACAGGCCGTCATAGGTAAATGGCCGCAGACCCCACCGGCGGTAGCCGTTCGGGAGGCACTGGTTGCGCTGGGGAAAGCTCCAAAAACTTGATCCATGACAATAAAATGACTTCGCCCGGTCAGGAAATTCATGTAACTTTGAGGTTTCGCAAAGCCGGATAATACAGACCAGCTTAGGATAAAAAGCCGTATACCCAGTTCCAAGGAGTCCAATACATGAATTTTTTCGCCAGTTTTGAAGGTATCCTGTTGATGTCAACCATTACTATCGTGTTCATTCTCGGTTTTTTGGTCTACCTGTTCTGGAAATTCATGAAGCTGTCCAGCCACAAGCCGAAACCGGGTGAAAATATCTGGTAAACACCCCACTTTAACGGCAGGTTTATGGCTGCTGGAAGTCATCAGCCATCGGGTAGGCACAGGGATAAACGCTACCCTAAGGCGGGTTCAGTGCCAGGGCCTCCGCCCGGAAGTAGGTCGGTGCATCCCGGCAAATCTGGCAAAAACTCAAGTCAGCGACTATAGTCATTATTAAAGGTGGATTAATTATCCGGGTTTGGTTACAGGTCAGATTTTCTAATGTACCCAGTGACAAATAGTAGCTTGCCAATAAATTTCCGGATAATTAGTATTTTCACCCATGCAGCACGACACAGACAAGAGGCAGATTTTGTCATAAGCCACCAGAGCGCATTTCTTCCTCCTTCGGCGTTCTGGTGGTGCGGATAACAGTGTATTTTGTTTGAGCGGCATGTGGTAAAACCATTCGTAGCACAAAAACGGTACGTGACTCCTCCTCTCCTCCTCCAATCATTTACCGTGCTACGAATGGTTCTTTTTCACCTCCCGGCTCAGCCACACACTCAGCCCCTGAATCAGTATCACTGCACCCCCAAACCAGTACAGACCTTCATGTACCGTGACATTGGCCAGTGAACCCAGCTTCACCGAAACAAACAGTAACGCCACCACAAACACATCCAGCATTGACCACTTGCCCCAGGTTTCCAGTATGTACAGAAAACGCTCATGGGCTTTACGGAACGGTTTATCCGTATTGGCAATCAGCACCAGCCCGGTCATTTTCACCAGTGGTGTCATAACGCTGAATAAAAACAGAAACCAGAACAAAAAGATCTCATCGTGTTCCCACAGCGTTTGCAGGCCGGAATACAGTGAGTATTGATTATTGAATACCCACAGTTTTTCCAGCTCCATTAACGGTGCAAAAACACCTTCACGAAAGGCCAGCAGCGCAAGCAGCATTAATAGATTAAATGTCCATCGCTGAAAAACAGTCAAATGATAATTCTCTATTGAAAAAGCTTGATTATAGCTGTATCAATACCTGTACTCTGCCGAAACCAGATAGAAAACCCGGAAAAATTGAGGTCTCATATGATTGCTGTCATCTTCCGTGCCAACATCAAAACATTGGATAGTGAATATACCGAAACTGCGAACAGAATGCGCAATCTGGCCTTCGAAAAGTACGGTTGCAAAGACTTTATTGCCATCTGCGAAGGCAATCAGGAAATTGCCATTTCTTACTGGCCAGATGAAGCTTCAGCTCAGGCATGGAAAAATGATCCGGAACACATACAGGCCCAACAGACCGGCCAGCAAAAATGGTATGAATCCTATACAGTTCAGGTTACTGAAGTTAGACGGGAATACCAGGGATGAACCTTCAGTATCAATAATGCATTGATAGGGCACCCCGCATAAAACCAAAGCCTTGTAAGCTTTGGTTACACATTTCAAGGCTGGGCGATTAGGTCGATTAGTGTAAGGATGCTAATGCCGCATTAAACAGCGTACTGGGCCGCATCACCTGATTCGCCATTTCATCATCCGGCAGATAATAACCACCAAGATCCGCTGCCTGTCCCTGTACGCCATTCAGTTCTGCGACGATACGCTCTTCATGGGCTGCCAGTTGTTCAGCCAGTTTGCTGAAGCTCACTTTCAGTCCGGCATCGTCATTCTGTGCCGCCAGTGCCTGCGCCCAGTACATTGCCAGATAAAAATGACTGCCACGGTTATCCAGCTGTCCCAGACGACGTTGCGGTGACTTATTGTTTTTCAGCAGCAGACCGGTTGCCTCATCCAGTGTGGTTGCCAGAATAGCCGCCCGCTGATTGCCGGTCTGCCCGGCCAGATGCTCAAACGATACGGCCAGTGCCAGAAATTCCCCCAACGAATCCCAGCGCAGGTAGTTTTCTGTTATCAGCTGCTGCACATGTTTCGGCGCAGAACCACCGGCACCGGTTTCAAACAGGCCACCACCGTTCATCAGCGGTACAATCGACAACATCTTGGCACTGGTACCCAGCTCCAGAATCGGGAATAAGTCAGTCAGGTAATCACGCAATACATTACCGGTCACCGAGAGGGTATCCTTGCCGCGGATCAGCCGTTCCATGGTGCGGCGAATAGCCACGACCGGTGACAGGATACGGATATCCAGCCCTTCGGTGTCATGATCATGCAAATAACGCTCCACCTTTTGGCGCAGCTGCTGGTCATGCGGACGTTCGCGATCCAGCCAGAAAATCGCCGGTGTGCTGGAGTCACGGCAACGCTTTACCGCCAGCTTCACCCAGTCACGAATCGGCGCATCCTTGGTCTGGCACATGCGCCAGATGTCGCCTTCCTCCACCTCATGCTGTAACAGTGTTGCGCCGCTGTTCTTATCGACAACGCGCACAATGCCATCCGCCACCATTTCGAAAGTTTTGTCGTGTGAACCGTATTCCTCCGCCTTTTGCGCCATCAGCCCGACATTGGGCACCGTCCCCATCGTGGCCGGATCAAAGGCACCGTGGGTACGGCAGAAGTTCATCACTTCCTGATAAATCGTCGCGTAGGTACTTTCCGGAATCACCGCCTTGGTATCTTTCAGCTTGCCATCTGCGCCCCACATCTTGCCGGAATTACGGATCATCGCCGGCATCGAGGCATCAACAATCACATCACTGGGTACATGCAGGTTGGAAATCCCGCGATCAGAATCCACCATTGCCACTTCCGGACGATGGATGTGACAGGCACGAATATCGGCTTCAATTTCAGCGCGTTTCGCCTGCGGTAGTTCCTGAATACGCAGATACACATTGCCCAGACCATTATTCGGGTTGACACCAATTTCCTTGAAGGTCTCGCCCCATTTATCAAACAGCTGCTTGTAAAACACCGTCACCGCATGACCGAAGACAATCGGATGCGATACCTTCATCATGGTCGCTTTCAGGTGCAGCGAGAATAAAACGCCGGTTTCACGGGCATCTTCCATTTGCGCCTCAAAGAATGCCCGCAATGCCTTTTTGCTCATAAACATGGCATCAATGATTTCACCGGCCAGCAACGGTGTACTTTCTTTCAATACCGTCACCGCACCACTGGCTTTATCGATAAACTCAATGCGCACATCCGTAGCATTATCCACCACCATGGATTTTTCACTGGAATAAAAATCCCCGCCACGCATATGCGCAACATGTGAGCGTGAAGCCATGCTCCACTTGCCCATCTTGTGCGGGTTCTGACGCGCATAATTCTTGACTGAAAGCGGCGCACGACGATCGGAGTTGCCCTCACGTAATACCGGGTTGACCGCACTGCCGAGGATTTTGCTGTAGCGATCTTTAATTGCCTGCGCCTTTTCATCTTCCGGCTCATCCGGATAATCCGGCACCGCGTAACCCTTTTCCTGTAACTCGGCGATTGCAGCCCGCAACTGTGGCGTGGAAGCACTGATATTCGGCAATTTGATGATATTGGCATCCGGTGAATGGGTCAGATCCCCCAGTTCTTTCAGAGCATCAGCAACCCGCTGCTCTTCGTCGAGATACTCCGGAAACGCAGCCAGAATACGTCCGGCCAGCGAAATATCACACAGATCAATATGAATCCCGGCGGTTTTGGCAAAGCCCTGCACAATCGGCAACAGCGAGCGGGTCGCCAGTGCCGGGGCTTCGTCGGTTTTGGTATAAATAATGCTGTGAGTTGCGTCAGTCATAAAAACCCTGTGGCTCCCGATGAGTTTATCAGGCGTTATACTATCACGCGGGGTGCAACTTTCACATAACCGGCGAATGCCTTATCAGGCCTGGTCGGGGCAAAGGGCCAATACCGGGTCTGTATTCAAATAATCCGCTCTTCCGGAAACCGCGCGGCAAACACCGTTTTCCCCGGTACACTGCTGATATCCAGCGTGCCACCATGATTCAGCACCGCATGTTTAACGATGGCCAGTCCCAGTCCGGTGCCGCCCTTATCCCGTGAACGGCCTTTATCCACCCGGTAGAACCGTTCGGTCAGGTGTTCCAGATGTTGCGGGGCGATCCCCGGACCGTCATCGGTCACCGCCAAACAGGCCTGTCCGGCATCATTTCGTTGCCAGTCCACACGAATCTGTGAACCGGCGGGGGTGTATTTCACCGAATTTTCCAGCAGATTAGTTACCACGCTGGTCAGGTCTTTTTCAATTCCGCTGATTTTAATCGTTTCATCGACCTGCAACGAGAGCTGATGCGAGTCGGCGGCAATGGTTTTTTGCAGGTTGGTCGCTGTACTGCGGATCAGTTGCGGGATATTCACCGGCTTGTCGACAGAGGCCTTGCCTTCACTGTTTTCAAGTTGTGAGAGTTTGAGCATATCACTGATAATGCGCTGCATGCGTATACCCTGTTCGCGAGCCTGCCGGATGGCGGGTTTCAGGTGTTCCGGCAAGGCCGGGTCGTCCTCAAATAATTCAAGGTAACCGGATAGCACCGTCAGTGGTGTACGCAGTTCATGCGAGGCATTGGCAATAAACGCCCGGCGCATATTATTCAAATGTACCCGCTGGCTGATATTGCGCACACTGAGCATATACAAACCGGGCTGTACCGGCAGAATTTTTGCGCTAAGGGAAATGGTTTCGTCACGGGGGGAACGAAAACGTACTTCCTTGTCCGGATTCATTCCACCGGTCACCAGTTTGGTGATCTTGCGTACCCTGATCAGATTATCAATACGCTGACCCGTGTCACGCTCATTATCAATGCCCAGCAAGGCTTTCGCCGCCCCGTTTGACCACTGGATAATATGATCCGGATTCAGCAGGATATTGGCATCCGGCAGAGCGGCCATAATATTATTGAAGCGTGACAGCAGTTCCTGCTGTTTGTATTCGTGCGCTTCGTATTGCTGGCGGCGGCGGTGTACGGTATAGGTCATCTGTTCCCAGGCTCCGTCACTGTCCGGCATTTTTTCATCGGGCTGCCCTTCCTCAATCCAGCTCTGCAGGCCATGCAACTTGTACAGCATCCAGCCAATCAGTACCAGACTGGCCAGCCACTGACTGACAAGCCAGTAACCACTGAAATAACCCAGGATCAGGCCGCCGATAATCATCAGGATGAGACGGCGGGTTTCGATACGCCAGTATTCATTCAACACGGGTAACTTCTTCCGCAAACAGGTATCCGGCTCCCCGGACAGTTTTAATCACCTGCGCAGCATCGTGTTTTTTCAATGCCTTGCGCAGCCGCAATATATGCACATCGACAGTGCGTTCTTCAATAAAGCTGTTCTGTCCCCAGATGGTATCTAACAATTGGGTACGCGAATATACCCGGCCGGGATGTTTCATCAGATGCTCCAGCAGGCGGTATTCGGTAATCCCCAGATGCACGGGTTCATCCCTGATCTTCAGCTGTAGCCCCTGCAGGTCCAGTTGCAGGGAATCGGCCTGCAACAGTCTGGCCGGTGTTATATTAAGGGTATCCGTGCGTCGAAGCAGGGCCTTAATCCGCGCCTGCAGATTTTTCAGTGACAACGGTTTGTAAATATAATCATCGGCACCGGCCTCCAGTCCCTTGATCATGTACCGCTCCTCGGCCCGCGCGGTCAGCATAATCATCGGCACCGCACGGGTACGTTCTTCCGCCCGCAGGCGTTTAATCAGCTCCAGACCGGACTGATCCGGCAACATCCAGTCCACCAGCAGCAGATCCGGCACCTGTTCTGCAATCGCTGTGCGGGCCTCGGCAACCGTACCGGTCTCAATGATTTCATAATGCTCACGCTCCAGTGCCAGCCGGATCATTTGCCGGATGGCCACTTCATCTTCAACCAGCAGAATTTGCTTTTTCGACACCATCTTGTTCGCTTTACAGTATTTACAGTGATAAGCCTACAAACGCAGCGGTTATCTCTGCCAGAGTTGCAGCGAGTGGTCAAGATAAAGTTGATGTTGACGACAATAAGATGAACAATCAATGACAAGGTTAAACGGGAAGAAAATGAATGAAAAGTGTTGCAGCAATCCAGATGGCTTCCGGGCCGAATGTCTCCGCTAATTTACTGGAAGCCGGGCGGCTGATCCGGCAGGCGGCAGAAGCAGGAGCGGGTCTGGTGGTACTACCGGAAATGTTTGGTATGATGGGCTACCGTGATCAGGATGCACTGGCGGTGGCGGAACCGTTTGGCCGTGGTCAGATGCAGGATTTCAGCCGTCGTATTGCCCAGGAGTGTGACGTCTGGGTGGTGGCGGGTACAATTCCACTGCGCACGGATAATCCGGACAAGTATGCTGCCGCCTCGCTGTTATACAATTCACAGGGAGAGCAATTGGCCCGCTATGACAAGATTCACCTGTTTGATGTTAAGGTTGCCGAAGAAGATCAGGTTTACACCGAAAGCCAGACCGTCATGCACGGTCATCATGCCGAAGTAGTGGACACACCGTTTGGCCGTCTGGGGATGAGCGTGTGTTATGATCTGCGTTTTCCGGAGTTATATCGTTATCTGATGCGTCAGGGTGCAGAGATTTTTACCGTACCGGCCGCGTTTACTGAAGTGACCGGCATTGCGCACTGGGAATCCCTGCTTCGTGCCCGGGCGATTGAAAATCTGGCCTATGTCATTGCTCCGGGACAGGGAGGCTACCATGTTAATGGCCGTACTACCTGGGGCCACAGTATGGTTATTGACTATTGGGGACGGATTCGTGGTCAACTTAACAAGGGTGCCGGGATTACATTAATCGAAATTGATCTGGATGAACTGCGTGCCACCCGCAAAACCTTTCCGGTACTGGAGCATTGCTGCCCGTCCGGAACGTTGTCTGCTGACAGAAAGGACTAAAGGATAAACGAGGATATGCAATCTGAATATACGCAATCCGCAATGGATCATGCCCGTCGCGCATTTTTTGCCGACGGTCTGGGCGAGCAGGATCTGGACCGTGTGTTTGGTCAGTTACTGACCCGCGATACCACACTGGCCGACCTGTATTTTCAGTCCGCGCGTTATGAGGCCTGGGGACTGGAGGAAGGGATGGTCAAAAGCGGCAGCTATAGTATTGAACAGGGCGTTGGTGTCCGTTCGGTGTGTGGCGAGCAGACCGGCTTTGCCTACAGTGATGAAATTTCCCTGCCAGCGCTGCTGGATTCCGCCAGGGCAGCCAGTGCTATCAGCCGTGCCGGATCATCCGGACAGATGATGGTGAGGAAAGCAACATCACCATCGCGAACACTGTATGGCCCGGATGACCCGCTGCTTTCTCTGGCAGAGCAGGATAAAATTGACCTGTTGCAGCGCATTGATGCCAGGGCACGCGCGGCCAGCCCGCATGTGCAGCAGGTCATGGCCAATATGGTGGCGGTGCATGAAATCATCCTGATTGTCGATGAACAGGGCCGCATGACCGCTGATGTGCGACCACTGGTGCGCACTAATGTTTCGGTGATTGTTGAGCGTGACGGCCAGACCGAAAGTGCAATGGCCGGTGGTGGGGGGCGCTTTGACCTGGATTATTTTCTGGCAGATGACCGGGTGGATCAGTATGCCGACGAAGCGGTACGCCAGGCATTAATCAACCTCGACGCACAGGCAGCACCGGCAGGCAATATGACCGTGGTACTGGGCAATGGCTGGCCGGGTGTGCTGCTGCATGAAGCCATCGGGCACGGCCTGGAAGGTGATTTTAACCGCAAGGGTACCTCCGCCTTTGCCGGACGCATTGGTGAGCAGGTCGCCAGCAAGGGCATTACCGTGGTGGATGACGGCACCCTGGAACAACGTCGTGGTTCGCTGACGGTGGATGATGAAGGAACGGAAACACAATGCACCACACTGATCGAAGATGGTATTCTCAAAGGTTATATGCTGGACCGCCAGAATGCGGCATTGATGAACAGCCGCTCCACCGGTAACGGACGACGGCAGTCTTATTCGCATCTGCCAATGCCGCGTATGACCAATACTTATATGCGTCCCGGTGAGTATGATCCGGAAGAAATTATTGCTTCGGTGGATCACGGCGTGTATGCCGTGAACTTTTCTGGCGGGCAGGTGGATATTACCTCCGGTAAATTTGTATTTTCCGCCTCGGAAGCCTATCTGATTGAAAACGGCCAAGTGAAACAGCCACTGAAAAATGCCACACTGATCGGTAACGGGCCGGATGTACTGACCCGGGTCAGTATGGTGGGTAATGATCTTGAACTGGACACCGGTATCGGAGTCTGTGGCAAGGCCGGACAGTCTGTGCCGGTGGGGGTCGGGCAGCCGACATTGCGTGTTGACGGTCTGACCGTTGGTGGAACAGCCACAGCCTGAGGATAAGTGATGATTGAACTGGAAAATAAAGCCGCCTTAAGTGCCGGGTTTCAGACGCTGGCTGACGAGATTCTGCGGTCTGCAGCGGCCAAAGGGGCAACAGCCGCCGAGGTCAGCATTGATAAAGGCACCGGCCTGTCGGTGGAAGTGCGTATGGGCGAGGTGGAAAAATTACAGTACCACCGTGACCAGGGGGCCAGTCTGACGGTTTATTTCGGGCATAAAAAAGGCGTGGCCTCCAGCGGTGATTTATCGCCACAGGCCCTGGAAGAGACGCTGGATGCCGCATGCCGGATTGCACGATACACCGCTGAGGATACGTTTAACGGTCTGGCGGATGCGGAACGGATGGCCACGGAAATTCCGGAGCTGGATCTGTACCATCCTTGGGATTTGACTGCCGATCAGGGCATTGAACTGGCACTACAGGCAGAAACCATTGCCCGCGATCAGGACGAGCGTATCGTCAACAGTGATGGCAGCGGCGTGGACAGCTACGCCGGATTAAGTGTTTATGCCAACTCGCACGGCTTCAGCGGTGTCAGCAGCAGTACCCAGCACTCATTGAGCTGCTCACTGGTGGCCCGGCAGGGCGATGATATGCAACGTGACTACTGGTACAGTACCGCCTGTGTGCCAGAACAGTTGGAAACAGCAGAGGCCATTGGTCTGAAAGCGGCGGAACGGACACTGCGCCGCCTGAACGGACGCTCACTGACGACCCGCGAAGTGCCGGTGTTATTTGTGCCGGAACTGGCAAGAGGACTGGTCGGGCACCTAGTCAGTGCATTGAGTGGTGGTGCGCAATACCGTAAGGCAAGTTTTCTGCTGGATTCTATTGGACAGCAGGTGTTTCCGGACTTTGTTCAGCTACAGGAGCGCCCCCATCTTAAACAAGCACTGGGCAGCCGTGCTTACGATGATGAGGGCGTGGCCACCCGTGATCGTGCTATTGTCCGCGATGGACAGGTTCAGGATTACTTCCTCAGCAGTTATTCTGCCCGTAAACTGGGCCGACAAACCACCGGTAGTGCCGGTGGTTCCGGAAACCTGCTGCTGGCGGATACCGGTGTCAGTGCTGAAGCCATGCTGGAGCAGATGGAAACCGGACTTATGGTGACCGAGCTGATCGGACAAGGGATTAACGGTATTACCGGCGATTACTCCCGGGGTGCTGCCGGTTTCTGGGTGGAAAACGGCGAAATTCAGTACCCGGTGGAAGAGATTACGATTGCCGGGAATCTGAAGGACATGTTTATGGCGATTCAGGCCGTCGGTAATGATATTGACCGGCGCGGACGGATACAAAGCGGTTCGGTGCTGGTGGGCAAAATGACAGTGGCCGGACAGTAGATTATATTCAGGATGCGACTACCCCTCCCCCTGGATGGGGGAAGGGTCAGAAATATGGCTGTTACTCAACTGCGCTGTCTGGCTCTGGCAAATGCCTCTGCAAAAGCGTTGTTATTAGCACTGTTAACCGGCGCACGTTGTTGAGGTTTATTAGCATTCGCCTTGCCACGCTGCGGCTGATTGTTTGCCTGCGGGCGCGGCTTTTGTTGTGCATTCCGCTGTTGTGCTTTCGGATTCGGATGGGCCACTTTTTCATCCAGCTTCATCGTCAGGGCAATGCGCTTACGCTTTTCATCCACCTCCAGCACTTTTACCCGCACCACATCACCCGCCTTGACCACTTCATGCGGATCTTTCACAAAGCGGTTCGCCAGCATGGAAATATGCACCAGACCGTCCTGATGTACGCCAATATCAACAAAAGCGCCAAAATTGGTGACATTAGTCACCACGCCTTCCAGCTCCATCGCCGGTTTCAGGTCAGCAATGGTTTCCACGCCATCCTTGAAGGCAGCAGTTTTAAACGCCGGACGCGGGTCACGCCCCGGTTTCTGCAATTCGGCAATAATATCGGTCACGGTCGGCAGACCAAACCGCTCGTCCACAAACTCTCGCGGGTTCAGTGCTTTCAGCCGATCATCATTACCGATCAACCTTTTTACCTCCAGCCCGGTGCTGCTGGCAATACGTTCAACCACCGCATAACTTTCCGGGTGTACGGCTGAAGCATCCAACGGATTATCACCATCACGCAGTCGCAAAAATCCGGCGGCCTGTTCAAAACCCTTGGCTCCCAGCCGCGGCACTTTCAGCAATTGCTTACGGTTTTTAAAGCGGCCATATTCATTGCGAAATGTGACAATGTTATCGGCAATGGTCTGATTCAGTCCGGCCACACGCCGCAGCAGGGCTGCCGAAGCGGTATTGACCTCCACCCCCACCGAATTGACACAATCCTCAACCACAGCATCCAGATTCTTCGCCAGCTGTACCTGACTGACATCATGTTGATACTGCCCGACCCCGATTGACTTGGGATCAATCTTTACCAGCTCTGCCAGCGGGTCCTGTAAACGTCGGGCAATCGACACCGCCCCCCGTACAGTGACATCCAGATCCGGAAATTCCCGGGCAGCGATTTCTGACGCGGAATAGACCGACGCCCCAGCCTCACTGACCATCACTTTTTGCAGTTTAAGTTCAGGATGGCGCTTAATCAGCTCACCACACAGCTTGTCGGTTTCCCGTGAGGCGGTGCCATTACCTATCGCCAGCAAGGCCACCTGATGTTTTGCCGCCAGTTTTGCCAATGTGGCCAGTGATTGATCCCACTGGTTACGCGGCGCATGCGGGAAAATCGCCGTGTGATCCACCAGCTGGCCGGTGCCATCCACCACGGCAATCTTCACCCCGGTACGCAACCCCGGATCAAGCCCCATAGTTACCTGTTGCCCGGAAGGTGCCGCCAGCAATAAATCCTTCAGATTGTTGCCAAAGACCTTGATCGCCTCGTCTTCAGCCCGCTGACGCAGCTCCGCCAGCAATTCGGTTTCCAGTTTGCCGTGCAACTTGATTTTCCAGGTCCAGCGTACCACTTCCGCCAACCAGCCATCCGCAGCACGCCCTGCATTTTCAATGCCGGTGTGACGGGCAATCATCTGTTCACAGGGGTGAGCATCCTCATGCTCAACATCCACTTTCAGCTGCAACACGCCCTCATTGCGCCCACGAAACATCGCCAGTGCGCGGTGTGAAGGAATCTTACCAACCGCTTCAAGGTGGGAAAAATAATCACGGAACTTGGCCCCCTCCTCTTCCTTGCCACTGACCACAGTCGCCATCAGCTGACTTTCAGCCGCCATGTATTCACGCAACTGCCCCACCAGCTCGGCATCCTCGGCAAAGCGTTCCATGAGGATGAATTTCGCCCCATCCAGCACTCCTTTGCTATTGCTGAAAGCGCCTTTGAACACGTCATCAGTATTAATAAATGCGGCTGCTTCCACCACCGGATCCTTCTGCGGCTGCTGAAACAATAAATCAGCCAGCGGTGCGATACCGGCCTCAATAGCAATCTGTCCGCGGGTACGGCGTTTCTGTTTATACGGCAGATACAAATCCTCCAGACGATTTTTCGTCTCTGCCTGTTGAATCTGCTGCTCCAATACCGGTGTCAGCTTACCCTGTTCAGTGATAGCGTTCAGAATTGTGCGACGCCGGTCTTCCAGCTCACGCAGGTAATCCAGGCGTTCATGCAGGGTACGCAACTGGCCGTCATCCAGCCCGCCGGTAACTTCTTTACGGTAACGGGAAATAAAGGGCACCGTCGCACCCTCATCCAGCAGGGTAATGGCTGATGTCACCTGCTGCGGGGAAACGGCCAGCTCCGTGGCAATGTGTTCTGCAATACTGATCATTTAGACACCATATTCCGCCCGATAAACCTCAATCGCTTTCAGCAGCTTTGCATCCGGCTGTGAGTCCTTCATATAGCTAATGACCTCAGACAATCCGGCAATACTCAGCACCGGAACCCCGAAATCGGCCTGCACTTCCTGCACGGCTGACTGCGTCCCCTTGCCGCGTTCCTGTCGATCCATACAGATACAGACCCCCCCGACAGCTGCTCCTTGCTGACGCACAATGTCCGCAGCCTCACGAATGGCGGTTCCGGCTGTAATCAGATCATCCAGAATCAACACCTTACCTTGCAATGGTGCTCCAACAATGGTGCCACCCTCACCATGACGCTTGGCCTCCTTGCGGTTAAAGGCATAAGGATAATCACGGCCATGCTGCTCATACAAGGCCAGTGCCGTCACCGATACCAGCGGAATCCCCTTGTAGGCCGGGCCAAACAGCATGTCGAACTCCACCCCGGAATCAACGATGGCTTGCGCGTAAAACTGCCCGAGCCGACTCAATGCCGAGCCGGTCTGAAACAAACCGAAATTGAAGAAATAAGGGCTGACCCGCCCGGATTTCAGCGTGAACTCGCCGAAACTCAGTACATTTTGCGCAATGGCAAAATCGAAAAAAGCTTTCTGGTAATCTTTCATGTCTAGTGGTTGCTATGCCGGTTTCTAAATATGCAATGAACACGGGCAAGTATACGAGGAGTGAACGGGGAAACAAAAGTTTTGTTTCGAGACAACACCGTCACAGTCTTGCAATAAAATCCACCAAATCCCGTTGCTCAGGCAACAACGCCCCCGTCATCTCAGCCACCATCCGCCGCAAATCAGATTCCGTATCCACATCCGTCATTGCCTCAAGATAGCGGATACGATAAGCCGCCAACTGTACCCGCAGATTTTCCAATGTATCCTCACAGCCGTATTCCACCGCCGTCCAACGCGGTAACGGTACGGTGATATTTCCGGCAAATAAGTAAAACCCCCCATCCCGTGCCGGTCCGATGAGCAATGATGCCGACTGCCGAAGTAACTGCGCGACTTGCAGCAAATGTTCAGCGGAGTTCTGTGGGCTATCCATTCCCATCAGTATCACAGCCTGATGATTTTCCAGCAGTGTACTGTACACATAATGCATACGTTTACCCAGCCCGCCATGGCCGGTGTGCATACGCTGTATGGTTTCGCTCTGCCACAGTGGGTGTTGCAATCCCGCCGTCTCACCCACAGCCCAGTAAACAGCCAGTTCAATGCCCTGCTCAGCACACAGTGCAACCGCCCGGGTGAGTATCGCTTCATTTGCCGCTTTGGCCAGATGGAAAAATGCTTCAGCCTGCTGGTGACCGAGGGTAGCGGCCAGACGGGTTTTCACCGGCGATAAACCCGGTGTCTTGACCAGAACCGCAATAGCGACTTTCATCCGGCTTTTCCACGCTGGTGCCGCCACCTTGTGCGCAGTAACACCTTAAACTCCGGCCAGGCCTGCCTGGCCCACAGGTAAACATGCCATCCGGTGGTTTTCAGCCAGCCCTGTTCAACGTATTTACGCGCACTGGTGAATAATGCCGTACCGGTACAACGCAGCTTTATCCCCTGCTGCAATGCGTGCCAGACCAGTATATGATCCTCGCCCATACCTGCCGCTTCCGGGTAGGTGCCGATTCGGAAAAAGTTCTGTTGCGACAGACAGAGTGCCTGATCTCCGAACGGGGTTGCCAGCCAGTGTGAACGCAGCCACACCCCCAGCGAATTCAGCCACATCAGCGGATGACCGTAAAAACGCAGATTGAAATAGTGCAAGGCATCAGGAGATTGAGCGATGGAGTGTTGCAGGGAACGAATATGCCTGGCCGTCAGCCGCGAGTCAGCATGCACAAACCACAGATATTCACCCTGGGCTAATGCGGCTCCGGCATTCATGGCCGTCGCCCGGCTGTGTCCGGCACAGGCAGTACTGACCTGCTGCTGAAAGGTGCCCGGAAAACGGGATAAAGAGTGTTGTAATGCATCTAACTCCGCAGCATCCGAACCGACAAACAAAACTTCGAGTGCCGACAGCCCGGTCTGTGCCGCCACAGCCGCCAGGTCATTCAGTAGCCCCTGCCAGCTGTGATCACCTGCAGCCACCGGTACGATCATCGACAACTTTCTGTTCATGATGCTTATACCAGTGAGCCGCCACAAGAACTGCCTGCCCCTGCTGTACAGCCAAAACAATGATTCGCCAGTACAATATGATCGGTTACCTCACTCAGATGCCCAATGTCCATTACATTACGCGCCGATCCTGTCACCGGCATTTCCAGCATCTGGTTAAAATCACAGTCGTAAATCATGCCGTCAAAACCCACCGAAACCAACTGGGTACACATCACTCCCAGTGCCGCTCCAGCGTTGAAATTATCCAGCAACAGTTGCATGTAATTTTCCAGCTCACCCTCTCGTTCCAGCGTATGCAGATAACGCTTGATCGGCATATTGGTAATGGTGAACAACTGGTTAAATTCAATGCCAAAATCATCCAGCAGACGCTGTTTATAATCCTGCTGCAAGGCGACCTGATCCGGGGGCAGGAAATGCCCGCCGGGGTTATACACCAGATTCAGCGACAGGCCACTGCCCTCCCTGCCATACCCCAGACTGTTCAGCAGGCGCAATCCCTGTATGCTTTTGTCAAATACGAAACGGCCACGCTGGGCTTCGACATTTTCTCTGGTATAACACGGCAGCGAGGCGACGATATCCACCCCCTGCCCCGCCAGAAATTCGGCGGTATCTTCCTGACCTTCCTCGTAAAGCACCGTCAGGTTACA